>Ga0164242_10001360_pt1 | contig 28870 bp, 29 predicted proteins | sample OricomgcompostMG_FD_108783 | JGI IMG/M metagenome (GOLD analysis project Ga0164242, IMG submission 108783) | Miracle-Growth compost microbial communities from Emeryville, California, USA - Original compost - Miracle growth compost (MG) ...
CTGCCGATCTCCAGCCTCGAGGAGCGCTGGCGCGACACCGGCTTCATCCGGATCCACCGCTCGCTGCTGGTCTCGCTGCACCACGTGGAGGAGATCCGCGAGGAGGACGGCCGGGTCGCGGTGATCGTCGGGGGCAGCGAGCTGCAGGCCAGTCGGCGCCACACCCCGGGACTGCGGGAGCAGCTGCGTCGCACCCGCCGCGGCGAGGGCTGAGCGGTGAGCAGCGGCTCCCACAGCACTCCGCCGCCGCGGGTCCGGGTCAAGGCACCGACCGCCCGCCGCCCGCGACGTACCACCGTCGCCCGCGAGATCGACGCCCAGAGTGCCGTCGGCGAGGTGTACATGAGCTCGCTGGTCCGCAGCCAGCTGCGGCTCGCGCTCGGCCTCCTGGTCGTCCTGGTGCTGACCGTCGGCGCCCTGCCGCTGCTCTTCGTGCTCGTGCCGTGGCTGCAGCACGGCCGTGTCCTCGGCGTACCCCTGGCCTGGGTCGTGCTCGGTGTCGGCTGCTATCCCGTGATCCTCGCCCTGAGCTGGATCTATGTCCGCCGCGCGGAGCGCAACGAGCGCGCGTTCCAGGACCTCGTCGGGCCCAGATGAGTGCGGACCGATGAGCGCCGACGCGATCGCCGCCGTGGCGGCACTGCTGGTCTCCGTGCTGACCCTGGCGGTCGGTGCCTTCGGCCTGCGGCTGGCACGCACGACCAGCGACTTCTACGTCGCCTCCCGCGCCGTCGGACCGGCCACCAACGCCGCCGCGATCAGCGGTGAGTACCTCAGCGCCGCATCCTTCCTCGGCGTCGCCGGGCTGGTCGCGGCCCGCGGCGTCGACATGCTCTGGTACCCGGTCGGCTGGACCGCCGGCTACCTCGTCCTGCTGCTCTTCGTGGCGGCTCCGCTGCGCCGCTCCCGGGCCTACACCCTGCCGGACTTCGCCGAGTTCCGGCTGGAGTCGCAGCCCGCCCGGCGGCTGGCCAGCGCGCTCGGCGTGCTGATCGCGGTGCTCTACCTGATCCCGCAGTTCCAAGGCGCCGGCCTGACCGTGCACGCGCTGACCGGCGCGCCGGCCTGGACCGGCTCGACCGCTGTCGCGCTGGTGGTGCTGGCGAGCGTGGTCGCCGGCGGGATGCGCAGCATCACCCTGGTCCAGGCGGTGCAGTACTGGCTCAAGCTGGCCGCGCTGCTGATCCCGCTCGCCTTCCTGCTCGCCCGGCACCATGGCGGCGCGGCGGGAGCGGCCGCACGGCTGCACAGCACCGACTGGCTCGAGCCGATGCACGGCGCGCACAGCCTCTACCTGACCTACTCCCTGATCGCGGCGACGTTCCTCGGCACGATGGGCCTGCCGCACGTGGTGGTCCGCTTCTACACCAACCGGGACGGCTTCGCCGCCCGGCGCACCACCGTCGCCGTCCTCGGCCTGCTCAGCCTCTTCTACCTGCTGCCTCCGGTGTACGGCGTCCTCGGCCGGCGCTATCTCGCCCACGTCAGTGCGTCCGACGCGACCGACACCGCTGTCCTGGATCTGCCCGCCCACGTCATCGGCGGGACGTCGGCCGACCTGCTCACCGCCGTCCTGGCCGCGGGTGCGTTCGCGGCGTTCCTGTCGACCTCCTCCGGCCTGGTGCTCTCCATCGCCGGGGTGATCGGACAGGACCTGCTGGGCGCACGCCTCGGCGGCGTGGGAGCGTTCCGGGTCGCGGCCACGATCGGTGCCCTTGCGACGCTCTCGCTCACCCTGCTCTCCACCGGCCTGGCGGTGGCCCACGCGGTCGAGCTGGCGTTCGCGGTCGCTGCCTCGACGTTCGCGCCGATGCTGCTGCTCGGCATCTGGTGGCCGGGGCTGACCGCCGTCGGCGCGATCGCCGGCATGACCGTCGGTGGCGGCCTCTCGACCGCCGCGGTCGTGGTCAGCCTGACCGGGCACAGCTATGCCGGGCTGGGCGGCGCCGTACTCTCCCAACCGGCACTGGTCTGCGTGCCGCTCGCCTTCGCCACCATGGTCGTCGGCTCCCTCCCGACCCAGCGCCCGGCCCACGTGGCGCGCACCATGGTCCGGCTGCACACGCCCGAGGCGGTGATGGTCGACCGCGGCGGCTTCCAACCGCGCGGCGCCGACTGAACCGCGCCCGCGCCGCCGTTCGTCGCAGCAGAGGGACCGCTCGACGGCTGTGACCCAGCGCACATCGCACGCCGAACGCCGCCCGCCGACGAGGCCACCCGCTCCCTCTGGTGGGCCTGATGTGACGTCAGTAGCGTCGAGTTGCCCGGTCATCCGGGGTGGTTCAGTCCTGCGTTCTCAAAGGAGCACGACATGTCCAGCAACTACGAAAGCGGGAGCCCGACCGAGGCGCCCATCTCTCGATCCCTCCCCGGCGCTCACATCGCCGATCCCGCCCCGCTCGGGCTGGGGGCGTTCGCCCTCACGACCTTCGTCCTCAGCTGCGTCAACGCCAACATCGTCCCCCAGGCGCTGGTCGGTGGCGCGCTGGGTCTCGCCCTCGCCTACGGCGGCATCGGGCAGTTCGCCGCCGGTCTCTGGGAGTTCGCGAAGGGCAACACCTTCGGCGCCACCGCCTTCTGCTCCTTCGGCAGCTTCTGGATCGCCTTCTGGTGGCTGGCTGAGAAGGACCTGGCCAATCTCGGCCCCGAGGGCTACAAGGTCGTCGGCGTCTTCCTGCTCGGCTGGGCGATCTTCACGGCGTACATGACGGTGGCCGCGACCCGGGTCTCCGGAGCGATCCTCGGCGTCTTCGTCCTGCTGACCATCACCTTCGTCCTGCTGGCGATCGGCTGGTTCGACAAGGAGTCGTCGGGCTGGATCAAGATCGGCGGCTACTTCGGCATCGCGACCGCGCTGGTGGCCTGGTACGCCTCGTTCGCCGGCGTCACCGCCTTCACCTTCAAGCGGCAGGTGCTGCCGGTCGGGCCGCGCGACTGAGGCGTCCGCTCCCGTCGCCTAATGTGGCGTAGGCCACGTCCATCGACTCGCACCCGGGAAGTGATCACACGTGAGTGAAGAAACCCTGTCGAACCTGCTGCATGAGAACCGACGGTTCGACCCGCCGGCAGATCTCGCCGCCAATGCGAACGTGAAGACCGAGGCGTACGCCGAGGCCAAGGCCGATCCGGAGGCGTTCTGGGCCAAGGCGGCCGAGCGGCTGTCCTGGGAGACGAAGTGGGACCGTGTCCTGGACTGGGACAACGCCCCGTTCGCGAAGTGGTTCGTCGGCGGGAGGCTGAACGCCGCCTACAACTGCGTGGACCGCCATGTCGAGGCCGGCAACGGCGACCGGGTCGCGATCCACTGGGTCGGCGAGCCGGTCGGCGACGAGCGGACCATCACCTACAACGACCTCAAGGACGAGGTCTGCCGGACCGCGAACGCGCTGAGCGCCCTCGGCGTGGCGAGCGGTGACCGGGTCGCGATCTACATGCCGATGATCCCCGAGGCGATCGTGGCGATGCTGGCCTGTGCTCGGCTCGGTGCCCCGCACACGGTGGTCTTCGGCGGGTTCTCCGCCGAGGCGCTCGCCTCCCGCATCCAGGACTGCGGCGCCAAGGTCGTTGTCACCTCCGACGGCGGCTACCGCCGCGGCGCCCCCTCCCCGCTCAAGCCGGCCGTCGACGAGGCCCGTGGCATCGCGGCCCGGGGCGGCCACGCCGTGGAGAAGGTGCTCGTCGTGCGCCGTACCGGCGAGGAGGTCGCGTGGGAGGACGGGGTCGACGTGTGGTGGCACGAGGCGGTCGACTCCGCCTCGACCGAGCACACCCCGGAGGCGTTCGACGCCGAGCACCCGCTCTACGTCATGTACACCTCCGGCACCACCGGCAAGCCGAAGGGCATCCTGCACACCACCGGCGGCTATCTGACCCAGTCGGCGTTCACCCACTGGGAGGTCTTCGACCTCAAGCCCGAGACCGATGTGTATTGGTGCACCGCCGACATCGGCTGGGTCACCGGCCACTCCTACATCGTCTACGGCCCGCTCGCCAACGGCGTGACCCAGGTGCTCTACGAGGGCACCCCCGACTACCCCGAGCGCGGCCGCTGGTGGCAGATCATCGAGGACAAGAAGGTCTCGCTCTTCTACACCGCCCCGACCGCGATCCGGTCCTTCATGAAGCAGGGCAACGAGGTTCCCGACCAGCGCGACCTGACCAGCCTGCGGATCCTGGGCTCGGTCGGCGAGCCGATCAATCCCGAGGCCTACGTCTGGTACCGCCACGTCATCGGCGGCGACCGCACCCCGGTCGTTGACACCTGGTGGCAGACCGAGACCGGCGCGATGATGATCAGCCCGCTGCCGGGCGTGACCAAGGGCAAGCCCGGCTCGGCGATGACCGCGCTCCCGGGCGTCGCCGCGGACGTGGTCGACGACGTGGGCAACTCGGTGCCCAACGGCTCGGGCGGCTACCTCGTCCTCACCCAACCCTGGCCCTCGATGCTGCGCACCATCTGGGGTGACGACCAGCGCTACGTCGACACCTACTGGGCGCGGTTCAAGGACTTGGGCTACTACTTCGCCGGCGATGGCGCGAAGAAGGACGAGGACGGCGACCTGTGGGTGCTCGGCCGGGTCGATGACGTGATGAACGTGTCGGGCCACCGGCTGTCCACCACCGAGATCGAGTCTGCGCTGGTCTCCCACCCCTACGTCGCCGAGGCGGCGGTGGTGGGAGCCACCGACCCCGACACCGGGCAGGCCGTGGTCGCCTACGTCATCCTGCGCGAGTCCGCACCGCAGAACTGCGAGAGGGAGCTCTCCGACCACGTCCGCAAGGAGATCGGCCCGATCGCCAAGCCCAAGCAGATCATGGTCGTCCCGGAGCTGCCCAAGACCCGGTCGGGCAAGATCATGCGCCGCCTGCTGCGCGACCTGGCCGAGGGTCGCGGGGTCGGCGACACCCAGACCCTTGCCGACGCCTCGATCATGGACCTGATCGCTGCCGGCCAGGCCACCTCCACCGAGGACTGACGCGAGAGCTCAACTTTCGCGGGTCGAGGGGTCACCTTCGGCGGACCGAGTGTCCGTCGAGGTGGCCCCTCGTTTCGCTGCTCGGCCGGGGTAACACGTCGTCTGCTCGGGTAGACGGTCGATGCATCGACCGTCTACCCGGTGTAACAGCGTGTTACCCCTGTCGACCGGCAGCTGCGTCGGCGGTCGGAGCGGCGGGCGCCGGGTAGGGTGGTATCCGGTGTGCCGGGAAGTCTGGTCGGCGTAACTGCCGCCGACCCCGGAGGAGTCTCCGACCCATGCACGACGGACCCGTCTTCGGCCTGATCGTTCTGTGCCTGGCGGCGGCCGTAGGTCTCGCCATCGCGGCCGAGCGGCTGAGCCGAATACTCCGCATCCCGACACCGGCGATCTTCCTGCTCGCCGCAGCTGCGATGGCGCAGCTCGTCCCGCAACTCCACCATCTCTCGCGCATCGCCGACGAGCGGTTGGTGACGGTGGCGCTGGTGGTGATCCTGTTCGACGGCGGCATGCAGATCGGCCTTCCCCGCTTCCGCTCCGCGGCGCCGTCGATCATCGTGCTCGGGGTGGTCGGCACCGTGCTCACCGCGGCCGGCCTCACCATCGTCGCCCATCTGCTCGGTCTGGGTTGGCGTGAGTCGCTGCTGCTGGCCACGGCCTTGTCGCCGACAGACCCGGCGGTGGTCTTCAACGTGCTCGCAGGCCGCGAGATCGAGGGCGCCACCGGGACGATCCTGCAAGGGGAGTCAGGCGCGAACGATCCCGTCGGCATCGCCCTGATGGTGGCCATCCTGGGCAGCTCGGGCGCCGGTTGGGGAGCCGTCGGCCACGGCCTGGGCGTCTTCGCGCTGCAGCTCGCCGTCGGCGTGGCCGTCGGGGTCGTCGGCGGGCTCGGGCTGGCGGCGGCGATGCGGCACATCCCGCTGACCAACGAGGGACTGCGGCCGGTCCGGTCGATCGTGGTGGCCTTCCTCGTCTATGGCGCCGCGGCCGCCCTCGACGGATCGGGCTTCCTGGCGGTGCTTCTGGCCGGGGTGATCATCGGCGAGGCCGACGTGCCACACCGGCAGGCGACCGAGCGGTTCACGGCCGGGCTCTCGAGCTTGGCCGAGATCGTCGCATTCGTCGCACTCGGCCTCACCGTCGACCTGCACCGGGTCGTCACCGGCGATGCGCCCTGGGTGGGTCTGGCACTGTTCGTGGTCGGTGTCGCGGTGGTCCGGCCCATCGCAGTCGCTCTGCTGCTGGCCAACAGCGAACTGCACCTGGGCGAGAAGGCCTTCGTGTCCTGGGGCGGCCTGAAGGGCGCGGTGCCCATCCTGCTCGGGCTCTTCGCCGTGACGGCGCACGCCGGCCAGGCCGATCATCTGTACGACGTCGTCTTCGTCGTCGTCCTCGCCTCGGTCGTGGTGCAGGGCAGCACGATCCCAACGGTCGCGTCGCTTTGCCGGGTTCCCATGCGGGAGGTGGGTAAGGTCAGCGTATGACCACGGATCAGTCTTCCGCCGAAACCGACGAGCCCACCATCGGGAAGCTGGTCGCGGATGCCAGCCGCGACATCTCCACCCTGATCTCCAAGGAGATCGAGCTGGCGAAGTCCGAGCTCAAGGTCAGCGTCGCCGCGGGCGGCATCGGCATCGGACTGTTCGCGGCGGCCGGGTTCATCGCGGTGCTGGCGATCATCATGTTCTCGGTCGCGATCGCCTACTTCATCCACTGGGCCGGCCTCGGTCTGCAGTGGTCGTTCCTGATCGTCTTCGGCCTCTATCTCGTCCTCGCGGGGCTGCTGGCCCTCCTCGGCATCAAGAGCGTGAAGAAGGTCAAGGCCCCCGAGCGGGCGATCGCCCAGGGGAAGCAGATCCCCAAGGCGCTCAAGGGCAAGTAGCCCGCGCGGGCCGGGACGTCAGCCGCGCCCGTGCGGCGTCAGCCAGACCGCGGGGTCCGGCCCCTTCGGCACGATGCCGGACGGGTTGATGTCGCTGTGGACGACGTAGTAGTGCGCCTTGATCTGCTCGAAGTCGGTGTTCTCCGCGAACGCGGGGAACGACTGGTAGAGATCGCGGGCGTAGCCCCACAGGTTGGGCAGCTCGGTGAGCTTCTGCCGGTTGCACTTGAAGTGGCCGTGGTAGACCGCGTCGAACCGCGCCAGGGTGGTCCACAGCCGGACGTCGGCCTCGGTGATCGCCTCGCCCATCAGGTAGCGACGGGTGTCCAGTCGTGACTCGAGCCAGTCGAGGGCCGTCCACAGCCGGTCGTAGGCCGCGTCGTACGCCTCCTGGGAGCCGGCGAAGCCGCAGCGGTAGACGCCGTTGTTCACCTCGGTGTAGACCCGCTGCATCACGACCTCCATCTCCTCACGCAGGTCGGCGGGCCACAGGTCCGGCGCGTCGGCGCGGTGGTGCTCGCGCCACTCGAAGAAGAGGTCGTGGGTGATCCACGGGAAGTCGTTGGTCACCACCGCGCCCTGGGTGGGGCCGTTCGCCGTGTCGACGACGGCCGGCACGGTGATCCCCCGCGGGTAGTCGGGGAAGCGGGCGTTGTACGCGTCGCGCAGGAAGTGGATGCCGAGCACCGGGTCCACGCCGCCCTCGTCGAGGTCGAAGGTCCACGAGCGAGCGTCGTGGGTCGGCCCCGGCAGGCCGACCGAGATCACGTCCTCGAGCCCGAGCAGCTGGCGCACGATGAGCGTCCGCGTCGCCCACGGGCAGGCCTTCGCGGCGATCAGTCGGTAGCGGCCCGGCTCGACCGGCCACAGCTCACCGTCGGTCGGCCCGTGCTCGGGCACGCGCGCGCCGGTCGTGATCCGGTCGGTGATGTAGTTGACGTCGCGAGTGAACGCAGCGCCCTTCTCGACGTACGCCCCCATTTTCTCCGCCATCCCCTCATTATAGTTCGGTTTTCAACCACCCGGCTCGGGGGTAGGCACTCCGTTACCCGAGCCGCCCGGGCGGGTAACGAGAGGCGTGACTTCCCTCGAGGTGGCCCTGCTCGACATCGACGGCACCCTGCTCGACTCGACCTACCACCACACCCTGGCGTGGGCGCGGGCCTTCGCCGCGGTCGGCGAGCCGATCGCGCTGCACCGGATCCACCGGCTGATCGGGATGGGCGGCGAGAAGCTTGTCGCCGCCCTGCTCGACGAGGAGACCGAGGCCCGGCTCGGCAGCGAGGTCAAGGATCGCTGGCAGCGGGAGTACGACGAGCTCATCGACGAGACCCGGCTGCTCCCGGGAGCCCGCGCCCTGCTCGACCGGCTGCAAGGCCTCGGCCTGGATGTCGTGCTGGCCAGCTCCAGCATCCCCGAGCACGCCGAGCACGCGCTGCGAGCCCTCGGCGCCGGCGGCCGCGCCGACGCCTGGACGACCGCCGAGGACGCCGCGGAGTCCAAGCCGCACCCCGAGCTGCTGGAGAAGGCGCTCGAGCGGGTCGGCGGCTCCAGCGCGGTGATGATCGGCGACGCGACGTGGGACGTCGAGGCCGCCGGCAGGCTCGGCATCCCGACCATCGGCCTGCGCAGCGGCGGCATCAGCGAGCAGGAGCTCCTCGCTGCCGGAGCGGTGGCGGTCTACGACGATCCGCTGGATCTGGTCGGCCAGCTCGAGGAGGCGCTCGGGGTCGCCGAGGCCCGTGGCTCCGGCGGAGGCGTGGCCGCGCGCTGACCCTCGGCGTACTCGTGCGTCTTGGGCGGACGTGTCACGATCAGCGTCGTGAGGTTCGTGTCGTGGTTGGCCGTCAACGCGGTGGCGCTCGCCGTCGCGGTGTGGCTGGTGCCCGGCATCCATCTCGGCGGTCCCACCTCCGGCATCGCGGAGCTCAAGCACAAGCTGATCCCGCTGCTGGTGGTCGCGCTGATTCTCGGCACCGTCTCCCGCTTCATCAAGCCCGTGCTGACCGTCCTCAGCCTGCCGCTGATCATCGTGACGTTCGGCCTCTTCCTGCTGGTCGTCAATGCCGCCATGCTCGGCCTGACCGCCTGGATCCTCGGACCCACCCGGATCGCCTTCCATGTCACCGGCTTCTGGCCCGCCGTCTGGGGCGGCCTGATCTTCGCGATCGCCGGCTTCTTCGCCCGCAAGCTGATCGAGGACGACCGGCGATGATCCCGACCGGCCGCGTCCAGGGGCAGTACGCCGTCGCCCTGGTCTGCCTCGGCAACATCTGCCGCAGCCCGATGGCCGAGGTGGTGCTGCGTGAGCGGCTCGACGCGGCCGGACTGACCGCCGCCGGCGGGGTCGAGGTGGCCAGCGCCGGCACCGGTGGCTGGCATGTCGGCGAGCCGATGGACCGGCGCGCGGCGGCCACGCTGCGGGCGGCCGGCTACGACCCGAGTCGGCATCGAGCGCAGCAGTGGGTACCTGCTTGGCGGGACCGGTTCGACCTCGTGCTGGCGATGGATGCCCAGAACCTGGCCGATCTCGACGGCCCGACCGAACGGGTGCGGACGTTCCGCGAGTTCGACCCGGACGGGCCGGGCGACGTACCGGATCCCTACTACGGCGGGGACGACGGCTTCGGGGAGGTGCTGGCGATGGTGGAGCGGACGGCCGATGCGCTGGTGACCGCGATGCGAGGCGCGCTGGGTCTCGGGGCGCAGCCGCGATGACCCGGCTGCCGTCCGTCGCCCGCCGCGCCGAGCACCTGCTCGGCCGGGCGGTGGTGAGCACGGCGCCGGTCGCGGGCGGCGATGTGGCGACAGCGACCAAGCTGCGACTCGCCGACGGCAGCCAGGCGCTGATGAAGACGCTGCCGCACTGCCCCGACACCTTCTTCCCGAGTGAGGCGCGTGGCCTGGCCTGGCTCGACGAGGCCGACGGCGTACCCGTGCCGCAGGTGCTCGCCGTGGACACCGACTGCCTGATCCTGCGCTGGGTCGAGCCGGGCCGCCCCTCCCCCGAGGCCGGCGAGGCGTTCGGCCGGGCTCTGGCGCGCACGCATCGGGCCGGCGCCGACACCTTCGGTCTCGACGAGGACAGCTTCATCGCTCGACTTCCCCTTCCCAACACGCCCGCACCGAGCTGGGCCGAGTTCTTCACCACCCGCCGCGTGCTCCCCTACCTCAAGCTCGCGCACGATCGCGGCTCGGTGGACGACCGGCACGTCGCGGCCATCGAGCGAGCGGTCGCGAAGGTCGCCGAGCTCGTCCCGGACGAGCCGCCGGCGCGCCTGCACGGCGACCTGTGGACCGGCAACGTGCTCTGGTCCCACGACGGGCCGGTCTGGATGATCGACCCGGCCGCCTACGGCGGTCACCGGGAGATGGACCTGGCCATGCTCTCCCTGTTCGGGTTGCCCCACCTCGAGCGCGTGCAGGAGGCGTACGCCGAGGCCCACCCGCTGGCCGAGGGCTGGGAGGAGCGGACCGGCCTGCACCAGCTGTTCCCGCTACTGGTGCACGCCTGCCTGTTCGGTGGCGGGTACGGCGTGCGGGCTGCCGACGTGGCCGCGCGCTACGCCTGAGGCCGAGCGCTGCCAGCCCGAGTCGGATTTCTTTTACTTTCTGTTGCTTTGCAAAGAGCGCTGGCCGAGACTGGCGACAGGACCGAGGCGGCAGCGCGACGTGGCGCTCGCCCGGCTGTTCCGAAGGGATCCCATGAGCCAGCTGCTGCGCCGTCTTGCGCTCCCGACCCTGGCGATCGGCGTCCTCGCCGTTCCCTCGCTGAGCGCGGCCCACGCTGCCGCCCCCACCGACACGCCACCCGTCGGCCTCCTCTGCAACGGCGCCACCCCCACGATGTGGGCCACCGCCGACAACCAGACCATCACCGGCACCGACGGCAACGACATCATCGCCGCCAACGGCTTCCACAGCCTGACCCTCAAGGGCGGCGCCGGCAACGACACCATCTGCGGCGCCGCTCACGCGATCGGTGCGGGGGTCTACAACGGTCCCGGCTCCGGCCTCGGAACCGGCACCACACTGGACGGCGGCGCCGGCAACGACACCGTGATCAGCATCGCCGGCCGCGACCGGGTCGTCGGCGGCCAAGGCGATGACAGGCTGGTCGGCACCGTCGACACCATCGTCGACTACAGCATGGACGGCTACACCGGGGGTGCGGGCGTCGCGATCAATCTGGCGGCCGGGACCGTCACCGGCGCACGCACGGGCAAGGACACCTTGACCGGCCTCGATGGGGCCTGGTTCGTGGGGACCGAGGGCAGTGACTCGTTCGCTGGCGACGAGGTGGCGAACCGCTTCGAGGGCGAGGACGGTGCCGACCGGATCGCCGGCAAGAGCGGGGCGGACTTCTTCAGTGCGATCGACCCGAGCTACGTGCATGCCGGCGCCGGCGCCGACACCGTCATGGTCGCGTACGGCGGCACCGTGCTCGGCGGCCGCGGCGACGACATCATCACGGCGACTCCCGCCGACGTCTACTTCGACCTCACTACCGATCCGACCAGGCCGGCGCCGACACCGTCAGCGTCGGCACCGACGCCGCGGTTCCGTGGCAAGGCAGTATCGCTGGCGGCAAGGGTGCGGACCGGATCTCCTACTCGCTCCTCGGCGACCACGCCGGGCTGAGGAGCTCGAACCGGACCGGCACCGCCGCCTGGAGGCTCGGCCACCTCAGCTTCACCTCGATCGAGCAGTTCCTCGGCAGTGCGGGCGACGACACTCTCATCGGCGGCCCTGCCGCCGATACCCTCCTGGGTCGGAAGGGCGACGACGTACTGCGCGGACGCGGCGGGAGTGACCACCTGCGCGGCCAGGGCGGCGACGACCGACTCCTCGGCGGCAAGGGCGTCGACTACGGCCGCGGCTACAAGGGCACCAACACCTGCAAGAGCGTCGAACACGCGCGAGGCTGCGGACGCTCCTGAGCCACGACGCACCCGGAAGGCGGAAGCGGCGCGTAGACTCAACCCCATCTGCCTCATCTGTCACATCCGTCACTGCCGATGCACAGGTTCCGGACAGGTTCGGATGTGACGGTCGGGGTACCCACTCATATCCGTAGCAAATAGCCATCCCCATGGCCCCGCCGAAGGGATACAGCTCCATGCAACACCTGTTCCGTCGCATCACACTTCCCGTTCTCGCCGCCGGCGTGCTCGCTCTTCCCGCGCTCGGTGCGGCCTACGCCGACGGCGGCGCCGCGCCCACCGACACGCCACCCGTCGGCCTCCTCTGCAACGGCGCCACCCCCACGATGTGGGCCACCGCCGACAACCAGACCGTCACCGGCACCGACGGCAACGACATCATCGCCGCCAACGGCTTCCACGGCCTGACCCTCAAGGGCGGCGCCGGCAACGACACCATCTGCGGCGCCGTCGACCCGGCCGGCACGGCGACCAACACCACTCTCGACGGTGGCGCCGGCGACGACGTCCTGATCTCCACGGGCGGCCGCGACCGGCTCGTCGGCGGCGCCGGCAACGACCGGCTGACCGGCACGATCCACAACGACGTCGTCTACGGCGCCGACGGCTACCAGGCCGGCGCGGCCGGCATCAGCGTCAACCTGAACAACTCGACTGTCACCGGCGCCCTGACCGGCACCGACACCCTCGTCGGGCTCGACATGGCCCGGATCTTCGGCACCAACGGCAATGACACCTTCGTCGGCGACGACCTCGCCAACTGGTTCGACGGCGGCAACGGCGCCGACAACATCCGTGGCGGCAGCGGCAACGACTGGTTCCACGCCGTCGACCCCGCGAAGATCGTCGGCAACGCCGGCAACGACACGGTCACCGTCGGCTTCGGCGGCAACGTGCACGGCGGCCGCGGCGACGACACCATCGCCGCCGACCCGAACAACACTATCTCCGGCGCCAGCGCCGACTCCGGCACCGCTGTGACCGGCTACACGCTGAGCGGCCAGAGCGGCGACGACACGTTCAAGGTCAACACCCTCAAGAGCGGCGCCACCTGGAACACCGACGCGGCGCTGCACTGGAAGGGCAACATCGCCGGCGGCGCCGGCATGGACGCGATCGACTACCGGTGGCTGGGCGACAACGCCGGGCTGCACAGCTCCATGCTGGACGGATACGCCAGCTGGACGCTCGGCCGCGCCACCTTCGCATCGGTCGAGAAGGTCGTCGGCACCCCCGGTGACGACCGGCTTCAGGGCGGCCCCGACGACGACACCCTCCTCGGCCAGAAGGGCAAGGACGTCCTCCTCGGCCGCTCCGGCGACGACAAGCTGAGCAGCAAGAAGGGCGACGACGTGGTCCGCGGCGCCAAGGGCAACGACTCGATCCGCACCGGGGCCGGGAACGACCAGGTCTTCGGCGGCCGGGGCACCGACTCCTGCAAGAACGCCGAGCAGGTCAAGAGCTGCGAGGCCTGACCCACCGCACGGGCAACACCGTGGGCAGCAATGCCCGCACAGCGGAGCCACCACAGCGGGGCCTCTCACCGACGCCGGTGAGAGGCCCCGCTGTTTGCGGCTGGCCGACTACCGTCCCGATCCCACCGGTGCGACCGGCGCCGGCGAGCGCAGTCGGTCGACCAGCTCGGCAGCGCTCAACGGCCTCGAGAACAGGTAGCCCTGGCCCATCACACAGCCGAGTCGCCGCAACAGGTCACGCTGCTCGATGGTCTCGATGCCCACCGCGCCGACCGCGAGCCCCAGCGCCGTACCGGCTTGGATGATCGCGCCCAGGACCGACGCGTTCGCGTCCCGATCGCAGAGCAGTGAGCGGTCGATCTTGAGCCCGGTGACCGGCAACGACACCAGCTGGCTGAAGGACGACTGGCCGCTGCCGAAGTCATCGAGCGCGACCCGGACCCCGAGGTCGCGGAAGCGCTGCACCGCGGCGGTGCCGGCCTCGTTCTCGAAGATCCGGCTCTCGACGACCTCCACGGTCAGCCGGTCCGGGGCGATGTCGTAGGCCGCCAGCAGCTCGCGAATGCCGATCGCCCGCTCCTGGGTGATCGTCTCCGGTGCGACGTTGAGGCAGATCCGCGGAACCCGGATGCCGGCCTGGTCCCACGAGCTCAGCTGGGCGAGGGCCTTCTCGGCGATCAGCCGGTCGAGCTGATAGGCCAGGCCGAGCTCGGCCGCGATCCGGACGAACCGGTCCGGCGCGACCGGCCCCAGCGCGGGGTCCCGCCAGCGGGCCAGCGCCTCGACACCGATCAGCGCACCGTCGACCAGGTCGACCTGAGGCTGGTAGACGAGGTCGATGTCGCGCGCGTCGATCGCCGCTCGCAGCGCACGGCCGACCACGAGTCGGTCGCGCTCGTCGTCGACGAGGCGGTCGTGGAAGAAGACCGGGCCCTCCGACGAGCGCCGCTTGGCCTGGGTGGCCGCAGCGGTCGCCGAGCGGATCAGGGCCGGCACCTCGCCCCGCCCGTCCTCGGCCACCGCGACGCCGACCACCAGCCGGCCCGGCGCGACGCCACCGGCGGCGTTGTCGTGCATCGTCATGGCCAACGCCCGCAGGGCGGCGTCCTCGAGACCCGCCACCACGACCGCGAACTGCGAGCCGTCGAGGCGACGCGCGATCGCGCCGTACGACGCGGCGACCGCGCTGACCCGTTCCGCGGCCTGCGCGATCAGGGTCTCGGCGACCTGGGGATCGAACGCCGAGGCCGCGACATGGGCATCGACGTCGACCACCAGCACCGCCCAGGGCAACCCGACCGACCGGCATACATACGCATCGTCGAACGCCGAGTCGTAGCGCAGCAGCCCGCTGACCTGGTCGACCGCCCGGTCGGAGTCCTCGTCGGCGCCATGGGCTGCCCGCATCGGCCGCAGGAGCAGCCCGAACACGGCCAACCCGATCCAGCTGGCGAGGAGCGCCACGACCAGGGCCACCGTGGAGACGGCATGGCCGACGGCCGCGCTGCCGGCCACATAGCCACCGGTCGCCGCGACCAGGGTGACAGCAGCGCCGACCGCCCCACGTCTCGTCCGGTCGCTCGCTCGCATGCCCACCGCCGCCTCCTCGTCGTCACCCGCCCGACCCCGTCGCCACCGGGTCGGGCCGCGAGGTTCTGATCGGCAAGGGACTGCAGGTCCTGTGACTTCTTCCGCACCCGGTAGGGACGTACTTCGCTCGAGCGCGCGCCACGCGCTGGGGCTCCCTCAGTCGCCTGGGCTCGGCATGCGGGCTCCCTCAGTCGCCTAGGCTCATCCCCGTGGAGAGCCCAGCAGCGTCAGTGCCCGGTGACGACGACCACGCCGACCGGCCGGCCGATCTCGGCAAGCAGGCGATGGCGCGCTTCCGCGAGCGCTTCGGTCGCGAGCCCCAGGGACTCTGGTCGGCGCCGGGGCGGGTGAACCTGATCGGCGAGCACACCGACTACAACGACGGCTTCGTGCTGCCGATCGCCATCGACCAGCGCACCTGGGTCGCGGTCGGGCTGCGCGAGGACCGGATGGTCCGGGTCGCCTCCACCGGGGCCGACGACGTGGTCGAGCACGGCTTGGCCGACATCACGTCCGATGCGGTCGAGGGGTGGTCCGCCTACCCCCTCGGCACGGCGTGGGGCGTCCTCCAGGAGGCCGACGCCTCAGCACGCGAGCGGGTGCGCGGCTTCGACGCCTATTTCACCTCCGACGTACCTCTTGGCGCCGGGCTGTCCTCCTCCGCCGCGATCGAGTGCGCGCTCGCCACCGCGCTGGTCGACCTCTGGGACCTGTCCCTGAGCCAGGACCAGCTGCTGCACGCCGCCGTCCAGGCCGAGAACGTCATCGTCGGCGCACCCACCGGCATCCTCGACCAGTCCGCCTCGCTCTTCGCCGAGGCCGGACATGCCCTCTTCATCGACTGTCGCGACGGCTCGCGCGAGTCGATCCCGTTCGCCACCGCGGAGGCCGGGCTGAGCCTGCTCGTGATCGACACCCGGGTGAAGCACGCCCACGCCGACGGCGGGTACGCCGCTCGCCGGGCCTCCTGCGAGCAGGGCGCACAGGCGCTCGGTGTCGACGCACTGCGCGATGCCAGCCTCGCCGCGCTCGACGAGGCACACGACCGGCTCGATGCGATCGACCCGGTGATCTTCCGCCGGGCACGACACATCGTCACCGAGGACGAGCGCGTGCTGGAGATGGCCGAGCTGCTCCGAGCGGACGGCCTACAGGCACCGACCTCGGCCGGGTCGTCGACCTCCCCGCGGTCATCGAGCCTGTCGAGATGCGGTGATCTCCTGGTCGCCTCCCATCTCTCGCTGCGCGACGACTTCGAGATCTCCGTGCCCGAGCTGGACACCGCCGTCGCGGCTGCGCTCGAGGCCGGCGCGGTCGGTGCCCGGATGACCGGTGGCGGCTTCGGCGGATCGGCGATCGCCCTGGTCGCCACGGACCGGGTCGACGCGGTCGGACACGCCGTGCGCGCGGCCTTCGCCGGCGCGGGCTTCGGCGTACCGGCCATCTTCGAGGTCGCTCCCTCCGCCGGCGCGCGTCGCGAGCCTGCCGACACGTGAGCATGCCGTCGCCGACCACCCTGCTGGAATGGGTGCTGCTGGCCCTCGAGGTGGTGCTGCGCATCGTCGCGCTGGGCGTCATCCCCGGCAACCGGAAGCCGTCGACCGGGATGGCCTGGCTGCTGCTGATCCTGATCGAGCCGATCATCGGATTCTCGATCTTCCTGCTCTTCGGCCGGACGGCGCTCGAGCGCAAGCGGGTGGAGCGGCAGAAGGAGGCGATCGGGGTGATCCGCGAGCACGCCGCCAAGCAGATCAGCGTCATCGACCCGGCGCTCTCCGCACCGGTCGCCCGGATCGCCGACCTCAACCAGCGGCTCGGCGCGCTGCCGATGCTCGATGACAACGACGTCCGGCTCGCGCCCGGCTACCGGGACGTGATCGTGCAGATGGCCGAGGAGGTCGACCGCGCCGTCTCCTACGTGCACGTCGAGTTCTACATCACCGCCTGGGACGAGGTCAGCGAGCCGCTCTTCGCGGCGATGGAGCGGGCCGCGGCGCGCGGGATCGACGTACGCCTGCTCTTCGACCACCTCGGCTCGCGCCGGATCCCGGGCTACCGCTCGATGGTCAAGCGGCTCCACGACTCGGGGATCCACTGGCGCGCGATGCTTCCGCTGCGGCCGCTGCAGGGCCGCTTCCGCCGGCCCGACCTGCGCAATCACCGCAAGCTGGTGGTGGTCGACGGGCGGGTCGGGTTCACCGGGTCGCTGAACCTGATCGAGCCCGGCTACAACAAGCGCGGCAACCACCGCCTCGGTCGCCAGTGGGTCGAGTTGATGGTCCGCCTCGAGGGTCCGGTGGTGTCCTCGCTCAACGCGGTCTTCGGCTCCGACTGGTACGCCGAGACCGACGAGAGCGTCCCGTTCGACGTCGTCGGGCCGACGTCGCGGCCGCCCGGTGACATCGCCTGCCAGGTGGTCCCGAGCGGGCCCGGTCTGGTGGCGGAGAACAACCTGCGGATGTTCACCTCACTGCTCTACACCGCCACCGAGCGGATCTCGATCACCTCGCCGTACTTCGTGCCCGACGAGTCCCTGCTCTACGCGGTCACCACCGCTGCCGAGCGCGGGGTGCCGGTGGAGCTGTTCGTCAGCGAGGTGTCGGACCAGTTCATGGTCGGCCGCGCACAGGCGTCCTACTACAAGGCGCTGCTGGAGGCCGGCGTCCGGATCTATCTCTACCCGGCTCCATGGATCCTGCATGCCAAGCACTTCACCATCGACCGCGAGGTCGCGGTGATCGGCTCGAGCAATATGGACATGCGCTCGTTCGCGCTCAACTACGAGATCTCGCTGATGGTGCCCGATCCCGAGGTCGTGCTGGGTCTGCGCGAGGTGCAGGACCGCTACCGCTCGATCTCTCGCGAGTTGACGCTGGAGGAATGGCTGCGCCGCTCGCGACGGGCGCGGTACGTCGACAACGTGATGCGGCTGACCGCTGCACTGCAGTGAGCGCCCGCCGCGACTACTTCTTCTCGTTCTTCTCGCTCTTCTTGCTCGCCTTCTTGGCGGTCTTCTTCGTCTTCACCGTCGACTTCTTGGTCGACTTCTTCGCGAGCCGTCCCTTCACGACGACCTTGGTGTAGTCGCCCACGGCGCCCACCATCGTTCCGCGCCGCGGCTGCAGCGCGACGTACCACGTCCCGCTCTTCAACGTCTTGGTGATGCTGGTGGTGTCGGCGTGGTACCAGGCGCTCCTGGTGGTCGCCTTGGAGCCAGGCTTCCGGATCAGGACCCGAAGGGCCCAGACCTTGACCTCCGTCGTCGCCTCGGACCAATCGATGTCGGCTCTGCGCCCGGTGACCTTGATGACCGGGGTCAGGTCCGGGGACCACGTGCGCACCCGGTAGATCTGCGGAGCACGGGGAAGGTAGCCGGCGGCGTAGAACGCCTGGGCGAACCGGTCGGCGAGCAGTGTCTGGCCGGTGGCATTGGGATGCAGTCCGTCGGCGGTGAAGGCCTTGGTGGACCACGGCAGGGCGGGGGCGGTGCGGTTGTAGGCGAGCATCACCCGCGAGTCGTGCGCGTACGTAGCGGCCAGGAGGTCGTTGACCGTCGTCCCGGCAGCGGTGGCTGGAGGATCGCTCTGCACGGGCATCAACTGCGCCAGCATGATCTTGGTGTCCGGCTTGTCACGCCAGATCTCGTTCATCAGAGCTTGCAGCTCGGAGGCGACCAGCTCCGGTGACTGGCCGCCCGCAAGCAGGTTGTTGATGCCGAGCTCGAGCGCCACGACGTCCGGGCGATAGGTGGCCATCTCCTGGTCGATGCGAGCTGCGTGGTACTGGATCTGCGATCCACCCAACGCCGCGTGATCGGTGTCGAAGGTCAGCTTCGGATTCTCGTAGCGCGTGCCATAGCCGGGGACGAAGCCGGTCGACGGGCCCACCAGGTCGAGCGGTACGCCCTGGCGCTGGAACTCCTTCCAGAACCAGTAGCGCCATGTGAAGTCGCCGCCGAATCCCTGGGTGATCGAATCTCCCACCGGCATGACCTTGAGCGCTCTGCCGGCCGCCGTCGCGATGGCGCCGGTGACATAGGACCTGGTGGTGATCGGCGCCATGGGCAGCTTGGTTCGAGCTGCCACGACCACCAGTGCCGCCATGACCGCGGCGAGCACCAGCATGCTCGTGAAATGGATGATCCGACCGAGTCTCCTGGTCGTTCCAGCGGTCCCTCGAACCCTCACTGCTGGGACCTCCCTATCGCGCTATGCCCGGGAAAGGGCGATGACATGAAAGCGCGACACCGGCGAACGAGCTCACCGGCTTCGGGCTGGTCGAATGCTAGGAACCCGGCCCGCCCCCTGTTCACCGAATGGGAGAACCGGCAGGGCGTGTTCGACCCGGTCGCGCTCCTCGGACGCGGGCCCAACCGGTCCAGAACGGAATCTCGGTGTGCCTCGAGCCTGGCGCTCACGGCCAGCCGCCTGCCGCCCCGGCAAATGCAACGGAGCCCGGTCCTGACGGACCGGGCTCCGGCTGGCGGGCACACTGACAGAAGGATGGAACCAATCGGTCTGGGGTCGACTGGCTCCACTGCTGGCAGAGGGGCCTGCGGAGACCTCGGTTTCGCGCCCAGCGCCCCCGTCTCGCCAAGTTCAGCACCGCCTGACCCAGGGCCAGGTCACTGCCTTGGTCGCCGACTATGAATCCGGCCTCTCCATCGGCGAGCTCACGCGTCGCTACAACATCCGGCACGAAACTGCTGCCCGTTGGCTCACCGTCAACGGCATCGCCATCCGGCCAGCGAAGACCACCGGCATCCCAAACGACCAGCTCCCCGAAGCAGCCAAGCTCCATACCACCGGCTGGTCCTACCACAAGCTCGGCCGGCACTACGGCTGCAGCGACACCACCGTCCGCAAACTGCTCAAGCGCTACCGTCAAGCCGCGAACGAGTCCTGATCCTGCTCATTCCACTTCTCTGCCACCCGTAGCAACGCTTGGCTCATTCGGTCCACGTCGACTTCCGGGTTGACGACCCCAGAAACCACGATACGGCGCTGCGCTGGCTTGGGCTTCACAGCCTCGCTGCCGGCAGCCACCACCGGCTGCGCCTGGGCAGTCTTGAGTCGTGCATGGAGCTTCCGAACCGCACGACCAGCACACTGCGGCAAACTCGGTCGCTCCACGCTCACCCGAGCTCGATGCGCCAACAGTTCCGGCTCAATCGCCTGCTCCCAACTCGGCACAAAGTAATCATGGAGATACCACTGCCCAGCCGGACCACCAGACCAAACACACCCGGATGGTCACGCCACGACTCCGCCAGCCAAGCATGGAATAAAAGGTAGTGCTGGGTGACGAGTCGGGGCATTCGCTATTAGCATGCTCCCCGGTGAACTCAAAAACTATTTGGCTCGCTCGTTAAGCCAATCCCAGATTGAGGTCGAGAACCAGCCTTGGCGAGGCCTTGTCACCGTTACAATGAACCAGTTGTCATTGTCGTCGGTGACTTCCTTCATGCGGTCATGCCACGCCTGGATTGAGTCATTGGTCTCGATGAACCATTGCGAGTACAGCGGCTTCTTGCAACTGATCGCATGCGTCTCAATCATCTTCTTTACGTCTTCAATGCTTTTGGTCTCTCATGCCCGTTCAGGTCATAACTGAGCAGAATAATCATTCGAACTCCTTGTAGTTAATCGTCGTCGTCATCGTTCCAGCTTGGCGGGCGCCATCCCGAGAGGTAGTTGTCTGCCAAGTCAATTAGGCTCTTCAACTCTTGGTCCTCGGTGTCTCGGAGGCTATCAATTGCCGTCTTGATGTTGTCCTCGTCGCCGAATATGTCGACCAACACATCCCAGTGCAGCTGAGTCGTCTGCCGCACGGCGCGGTTACCCATGGTTTGGCTCCGGACGACGCTTCGAGCATCCAGCAGAACCGCCGTTGCCAGGTCGGTGTGCGTTGGGTCGACGTGGAAGACAGCACCGTTCTCCCACTTGCTCGGCGTGTAGAGAAGGCGGAGGAGCTCTTGCTCACCAGCCAGTTGATCGGGCGTAGCGGTCTCAATCTCTGCCTTGAGTGCTTGCTCAAGGGTCTTCGCATCCGCCTCGGTTACCAGTTTGTGCCCGATCCCCTCGGCATGGCCCACGAGTGAAACCAACTGTAGTTTTGGTGTCAGCGCTTTGACGGCCGGCAGGATTTCAGTAACCGCCTGCATCACCTGCTCAGGCGAGTCCAGTCGGCGCATGAGACGGAGCACCACCCGCGAGATGACAAGCCGAGTGTCGGTAAAGCTCAACATGCCCTGGGGGCGCTCCGGTAGATCCGGCATCAGATTAAGGAGGACTCGGGATGCAGGGACAACCGACTCTTTCGGGTACTCGTCTTGGAAGGCCTCGAGCGCGGCGACCCCATCCTGCAACTTGGCGAGATCGTAGTCGCGGAACAGTTCGTCGAGCTTCTTTTCGTCGTCCAGGACAGCGAACGCCTGCTCGGCAAGGCTGAACGCTCGCATATTGTCATTGGCGACGTGCTCTAGGTAGGCGGCCAGCACGTCAGGGTGGGCTGCGCGGCGCGCCTTGAGCCACACGTGCAACCAGTCGGACCCATAGTTGTTGTTCTCGATGTGCCGTCGAGCTGCCGGGAAGAGTCGCACGATCAGCGCGCGCACGACGTCTGGGTGATCCTTACCCGCCTCGACGATGTCGACGACTTGCTGCTTGAGCGAGGGGCCCTCGTAGTTGCTTCCGCCAAAGCCCGAGCTCGGCGCGGTTAGACCCTGGCTACCGGCAACGACCGCCTGGAATACGTCGGGCAGGAAGAGCCGCACTGCCTCCAGGCCCATGATGTCTACGAGTTCGACCTGGCCACGCAGGGTGCGTGCCTTGGAGCGGACAGCAGCCGCATATCGCCGAACGTCTCGCATGTTCTTGATAAGGGGCCTGACCACCTCCATGAGCACGTCGGGCCACGCATCTTCGTCGAAGCGTTCCGGAATCTCAAGGTCGTCAAGGGCGTCCTGCAGTCCTTCCCCGATCTGGCGAAGCATCACCGACTCTGGCACTGCAGGTACATCCCAGCCCAGCTGAATGATCTTCTCGAGGTACGCGCGGCCATCAAAGCCAGATTGAGTCAGAGCTTCCTCGACACGTTGACGGTCGAAGGCCAACAGATAGATAATGTTGGGGAAACTGGCCGTGAGGCGAACGAGCTTAAAGATGTCCCGAATCTCGGCCGACTCAAGCCGATCGATGTCGTCGATGATGACCACGATTGGGTTTGGAAGTTTCGCCAGCTTCTTCGCAATCTGCTCCCGCTGGGCATTGACACTCCCCTTACGCTTCTTTTGAAGTTCAGCGTAGACCTTGGAAGCATTGCGCAGCCTCGACAGCCAGGCCCCGACGACGGGCAAAAGCGTGACTGGGGCAAGCAGATCACCGTAGTCGTCAATTGTTTGTGCAATGTCAGCCAGCTGGTCACCCTTCGAGTCCAGCTGCGCGGCGACCTCACGGAAAAACGCTTGAATCAAGTCAGTGCTGCCGGAGAAGACCCACGGGTTGAAGTCGATGGTTACGAGTGTTGGCTCCTCCTGGAGGCACTCCCGGATCATATTGACGATCGATGTCTTGCCCGAACCCCACGGCCCTACGACTCCGAGTACATACCCCTCCGAGGCATCAATGTCGCGAAGGTCGCTTGCCAAGCTTTCGGCTCCGGCGCGTCGCTCTAGACGATCGTCGTTACCTGTCTTGATCGGGTTGTCACCAACAGTCGGCATAGATATATTATGGCACGAGTTCGTCCTTAGGCGATGCCCTGATCGGTACATCCCGCCCCTGTCGCAAAACGGCCAAAACCGTGTACCGATGCCACCCATCAACCCGTATTTGAACCCCTTCCAACGGGGGTGGTGGCGCAGAGGGCTTCCTCAAGATCCGATCCCGCATGTTCCGATGGAATCAAAAATCCAACTCTGTAACAGGGGTGGGTTTTTGATTTAACAATCAACTTGGCGGGCAGCCTGACAGAGGGATGGGACCAATTGACCTGGGGTAGGATCGCGCGGCTCCTGGCTGCTGGGCCGCCGGAGGCTCCAGATCCGGCACGGACACGCCCGCCCAAGATCCATCGCCCTTTAGCCGCCTGAGTGCCACTCAAGTGGCCGCTCTGGTTAGGGACTACCAAGCCGGCATGACCATCGTGGCCACCGCCAAGAAGTATCAAGTCGCGGAAGAGACTGTGGTGCGCTGGCTCAAAGTCAACGGCGTGCAGATCCGCTCGGATCCGTTGGACTAGAGTCGCGGAATGGCTCGTTGCCCGCACCCGCCCGTCAGTGTCCTGCTGGCGCAGTTGCAAGAGTCTGGCGTCTCGGAGCGATGCAGTTGGCCGGCGTGGTCGGGCCTGAACTGCACTCGCGAAGTCACGAGCGTGGTCAACTATTTCGGCGAAGACCCGCGTGATATCCCAGGCGTTGTCATGTCCGCGACCTGTTCAAGTCACGAGCGCCCGATCAAGAGCTTCGCGAGCGACTCGGCCGACGGCCACGTCCATGCCTTCGCCGCAGAAGATTTGGCCGATCAGCTCGCCTCCTTTCATGCCGGGCCCAACCCCGCCTGTTCGGGTCAGGCGATGCACTGGGTAGCCGCCACCTAGACCGGGCACTGACACCGCGCGGAAGACAGGTGGGCACAGGCCCCGTTACTGGCAAGAGCGCCCCCGGCGATGTGCCGAGGGCGCTCTTGGGCATTGCTAAGGATCAGGCGACGTCACCCTGCGCCTGGATCTTGGCCTCGTAGCGCTCCTGCGCCCACCGCTTGAAGTTGGCGACGATGTTCGTCCCCTTGCCGTACGCGTCCTCGACGGTCTTGAGGATCGTCTCGTTGCCACGGCTCAGACGCGGGTCCTCACGAAGCCGCTCCTTCGACGTCTTCACCAGCTTCCCCTTGCTGTTCCGAGTGGCACGCTGCAACTGAACCCAGCCGAGCAGCTCGGTCTCGTAGAGACGAGTGGCGTTGAGGAGGAGGTTGCGGGTCGCCCACTCGGCGGGAATCAGCACCAACGGCTTGTCGTCGACAGTCGGCAGGCTGATCTTCCGCTGCTCCCACTTGAGGGCAACGGGGTCCCACACCTGCCGCGTGAACTGCTTGACACCCGTGCCCCCGGCAAGCGCGGGGAAGTTGGCCACGCAGTCGTTGGTGAAGTCGATCAGCGGTCCGAAGATGGCCCGCGTCGTCACGTCGCTCGTGATGTCCTTGTCGATGCCGGGCACGAATAGTGCGAGGTCCTCGATCTGATGTAGGACCCCGATCCTGACAAGGACCGCGGCATCGCCCCTGAGGGTGTCCCAGATGTCCTGGCCAACGCCGTCCGAACCACCATGCCCGTCGGTGCCGTGCTTGGACATGCCAAGCCGCGTCTCACGAGGCTCTTCGAAGTGCTGAAGGAGGTCGAGGCCCCGAGCGTGGTCGGTCCCGTTTCCAGAAACCACCGTCCTCGTGATCTCGTCGAAGAAGCTGGACATGCAGGCGACCGCCGAGTTGGCGAACGTCGTGGGGCCGTGGCCCATGCGGATCTTGAACGGGTCGACGAACAGGCGGTTGTCGTCGTCGACATCGACATCAAGGAACGGCACGGGGCCGGTGATGCCGTAGTAGGTAGTAACGGGTCGCAAGAGTTTCCACTCTCCTTGTCTTGGCGGACGAGGCTGCGAGCCGTACGCTGTCGTTGTCTAGGCGGCCGCGTATGGCCCACTCCGAGGCGGGCACTCCAGTGCTCGCCTCGGCCTCATTTCAGGGCGATTCGGATGGGCTCCGAACCCAGAAGTTGCAACCCCCGAGACGTCCGGGAACACAACTTCCAAGTGAAGGATACACCACTCGAACCAAAGTACAACGAAGTGACACTTCATGTTGTAAGTTGGGGCCATGAAGCCGTCAGACTTTGAAAGTTCTCGCTTCGGGCGCGTGCGGTACGACGAGGAGCGGCGCTTCTACTGGTTCGATCCGGAGCCGCTCCCCACGACGCTCGAACTCGACGAAGAGACGCTCATCGCACTGTCACGGGCGGACGCCGCCGTGGGGCGGCTCGACGGAGTCGCGCAGCTCCTCGCCAACCCCGACCTGATCGCTTCTCCCTACGCCGCACGCGAGGCCGTAGCAAGCTCGCGCATCGAAGGCACACATGCAACGTTGTCCGAGGTCTTCGAGACAGAGGCGGGGAAGGCGCGGGCATTTGCCGAGGACGTGAAGACGATCCGGGCGTACTCAAGTGCCCTCGACACTGGGCTCGCCGCAGTCGCCGATCGTGGCCTAACCCTCGACTCATTGAAGGACGTCCATCGTGCCCTGATGGACGGCCAAACCCATGTCGGTAAGCCGGGCGAATGGCGCGACGACGCGGTCTGGGTCGGATCGCCTACTGGCGGACCGGAAACCGCCACCTTCGTCCCGCCAATACCTGCTCGCCTCCCCGAGCTGCTCGCAGAGTGGGCTAACTGGCACTCCCAGCCACCGCGACTGCCGCTCCTCGTGCGAGTGGCTCTCTTGCACTACCAGTTCCTGACCATTCACCCGTTCTTCGACGGCAACGGTCGCGTCGGCCGCATGCTGATTCAGATGATCTTGGAAGAAGAGCGCGCGCTCTCGACACCGCTCCTGTATGTCAGCGCGTACTTCGCCAGGAACCGCCGGCAGTACTACGACCGACTTCAAGCCGTGCGGCAACATGGCGAGATCCAGCAGTGGCTCCAGTTCTTTCTGACGGCTGTCTACGAACAAGCCAACGACGGCGTGACCCGCGCCCGAGGCTTGCTTGAACTCCGAGAGGAATACCGCGCAGAACTCTCTGGAACGCGAAGTCGTGCAACGGATGTGGTTGACCTTCTATTCAGTAACCCAGTCGTTTCAGCTCGACGTCTACAAGCGGAACTCGGCGTGACGAACCAAGGCGCACTAAATCTCCTCCGTAGCCTCGAACAGCGCGGAATCCTGGCGCAAGCTGGGTCAGCAGGACGCGGCGGAAAGAACTTTTGGTACGCGCCACGAATTCTCGGATTCTTCGATGATGAGGCACCCGACGAAACGACCGACACGCCGACCGCGGTTTAGCACGCACGAAGCCAACTACTGGTTCCGGACGAAGGTCACAAGCGCTCACGAAAGTAATAGCAACTGGGCCTCGCTTTCCGCGAGTTGTCCTCCTATGTTCTCGTCCTGCCGGCCACGCCGTGCCGGAACGGACAGGAGGAAGCGATGTCAAACCGCGAAGTTGCAGTCCCGGCACCTTGCCCTGAATGGTGTCGGCGAGAACACGACATCGAAGACCGGACGGGCGAAGAGGACCACACCACCGAGGCGACTTGGCTGCCCGTTGTCATCTTGTTGCGGGACTGGAGCACCACACCGCGGGCCCTCCAGATCGACGGCACTGATCTCATCGTAGAGGTCGTTCAGCCGGAGGATGCCGCAGAGCCGTGGCTCTCTATCGGAGAAGCAGAAGGCCACCGCATACGGGCAGAACTCAGCATCGAGAGCGCGCATCGACTCATGCGGGCGATGGCGAGGCAACTGAGTCAGTTATAAGGCATCGGTCACGACCGCTGTCGCTCAGCTCTCCTGCGGTCCATCTCGATTCTATTTGCTGCTCGCGTCACATAGCGTCTGAAACGAGGCGGGTGATATCGCATGTACTGCTGCCAAGAAAAGTGAAAGGCTGGCAGACTTAACATCTCGGCGATGTCCGTAGCCGTCGCCGTGTTACGTGTAATAAGTCTCGCTCGTTCAAGTTCGTAGGCTGCGGCCATGTGCAACAGAAAGAAGTTAATAACCAGCCGCTCGTCCGCCGTAAGGTCACTTATCGCATTGACGGTTCTCGTTGAGTGTAACACTGCGCGAAGATCGGGGTTCTCCAGGAGCATCGTCCACAATTCGCGATGATTCTTTGTCAACTGCAACAGGTTGTTCACCCTTGCAGCGCGCGCAGCTCGCCACAGTTGGACCACAGTAAAACCGAGACCGACGGTAACCAGCGTCAGCTGCAACACCTGATACAACGAAAGCGTCTGACCGTGAAGCCAATGTCCGAGGTGCCTCATTGCTAGACGAGGTCAGGGAGTGGCAACGGAAAGTGCGTCGAGGGAATCGAGGAGCTCTACCGCGAGGAGAACATCGCGCGGTTCATCGGAGTAGTACCCACCCACCAACCGGCCCCACGGCGTGTAAGCATGCATCAAAACCTGGGAACGGTCGAAGATAAGCATGTCTCGGCAGGCAAGTTGGAGCGACGCAGGAATCTTTGACTCCTCAACGAAGCGCACCGCCTCGCCTATCGAAGCCGCAGCGTCATAGGCATTCATCTCATAATCACTAATATAGGGAGTCAGCGGAACTCCGATGACTCGAAACCGACGGATCTCGCCACCGCGAGAGCGGAACGACTCATACATGTCTCGCTGCTCAAGCACGCGCTCGCGGACGATGGCAGCGGCTTCGGCCAGCTTGCCAGCAGCGAAAAGGTCAAAGCTCTTGTCGTCATCCTCTACAAAGACCGGGCAGACTTCGATCTTTTCAAAGGATTTACTTGACGCGTCCCATAGTCGCGAGAATTCAGTTCCAAACTCATCGACCGAAAGCTGCCGGAAATTTGCGCCTGGTCCAGAGTTGAATCTGCTATCCATGCCTTTATTCTAACGCAGTTCGCGTATTGCGCCACTAGCAGCAATAAGCTGATCGCGCGGGAATACGACGATCTCCTCGTCCGGGCCGCAACCGGCACTCTCGGGAAGGCGGTCAATCAATTCGTGCGTTGCACGAATTCCGATGACTGCGATGTCCCCGTTGTCGAGTTCCCACAGATCGGGGCACCCGCTTGCGCTAGGAGTGTTCTTCCCACCGGCGTGCGGATCGGGACCAATACGACGCTTGAAATCCATAGCTTCCTCCAGATTGCCGGACAGAGCGCCACCCGAGATCAGCACCTTGAGGGTAAGGCCTCGTGAACGACCTCACAAGAGGCCTCGTGCAGGCTCAAGGCGAGGCGACCTCTAAGCCGCGCTCCCGTCGCCCAGACCCATCTACAGCAGCCCTGTCCCGGTCAGTCGCCGGCCGTGAACATCCCCACCACGTCCCGCAGCTTGACGCCCAACACCGCGCAGACCTGCTCAAGCTCGATGAGATCGAGCCGCCGCTCCCCGCTCTCGTACTAGGCAGCCTGCGCTGCGGCCGCTGCGGCGGTGGCATGGGCTACATCACCGCCAAGGGACGCGGCGGCGACTACGACTATTTCTACTGCCTGGCGCAATACCGACGTCACGGCGAATGCGACCTCCCGCACCTGCCGGTGAGCGAAGTTGAAGACGCCGTGGAGCGGCAGTGGCTCACGGTGCGGTTCACCGACGACCAGATCGCCGACTTCAGCCAGCGTGCCCGGGATGACCTGCACCGCAACGCAGAGTCCGGCAGTCGGCTCATCGTCGACCAGCGCCGGCGGCTCGCCGAGCTCGAGCGCCACAAGCAGAAGCTCGTGGACGCCTACATGGCCGACGCGCTGCCCATCGAGGAGCTCAAACCCCGACAGGCGCGCGTGGCCTCGGAGATCGCCGACGCCAAGCGCCTCATGCAGAACGCCCAAACCGCCAGTGACGAAGTACTCGCTCGTCTTGAGCAGGTCATCTCGCTACTGACCCACGCCGAGCGGCTCTACGCCGCCGTCGGAAACGAAGCACGGCAGCTACTCAACACCGCCGTGTTCAACAAGTTCACCGTCGACAGCCAACCTGATGGACCTGGGAAGGCCGCCGTCATCACGAAGGCACCGCTCACGCCAGTCATCGACGCCGTACTGGCACGCCGAGCGGCCGAGGACGGGAACGAAAGAACCCCCGGCGAGCTTTCGCTCACCAGGGGTTCAATCCTGGATCAACTGGCGGTGGCGGTGGTGTCCAGTCTCAGGACATCGACAAGGGATGTCTCAAGACATAGGCAACACCGTGTGGCCGATGAGTGTGGGTGTCGAAAGCCCGCCTGGTGATCACCGCGATCGAGACCGAGCACATCTCCC
>Ga0164242_10001361_pt1 | contig 28870 bp, 26 predicted proteins | sample OricomgcompostMG_FD_108783 | JGI IMG/M metagenome (GOLD analysis project Ga0164242, IMG submission 108783) | Miracle-Growth compost microbial communities from Emeryville, California, USA - Original compost - Miracle growth compost (MG) ...
ACAAACTGAAGATCATCGCTTGCGACAGCGCCAAGACGTGTTGCGCGGAGCTTTACCTGGCTTGCGCTTTCCTCGCCGCTTGCATACAAGACCGGCTGTTTCTCAGCAATCTTAGCCGCTACTTGCAGCAGAAGAGTGGATTTACCAATACCTGGCTGGCCAGCGAGCAGCAAGACTCCACCCGGTAAGACTCCACCACCAAGCACGGTGTCGAGGTCTGCAAATCCTGTCGACATGCGCTGAATTGTTTCTTCGGCGCTAATCGAACGCATCGACTGCGGCGACAAGACCTTGCCACTGTGCGCGCCACGCGCGACCGCGGAGTTACCGGCAGCTTGCACGGTTTGCTCAACAAGGCTGTTCCATTCCCCACAGTTTTCACACTTGCCTGTCCATTTTGGATAGCTGGCGCCGCAGTGTTGGCAGATAAATTGTGATTTTGCTTTTGCCATATTAGATGCTATTTGGCGCCTCTACACCGTTAATACTCTGGTTTAATTGCTTCGCGCGTACAGCGAGCTTATTGTATTCAGCTACATCCGCATTATACAGGTCAATCTGCTGATTAAGTGTCGCTTGGCGGCTCTTCATCTGGTCGATGCGCGCAGAAAGTGTTTGGCGAGCAGTAGTGAACGCATACTGCGAACTAAACCCGCCTCCTCTAGCACGTTCATTAAAGCTTTCTATGTCTGAGTTTAGCTGGGAGAGGTCAGCATTATACTGCTCGCTAGCAGCCTTGATCGCTGCCGCTTCGCCGGTAATTCGGTCTTCTAGCGCGAGCGCCTGTTGATTTACCTCGTCAAAGACGGCCGTATATTTATCGTTCATTGCTACAATTGCCGATCTGTCAGTGAAGTAGCGTGTATAGTATTGCTCTAAATCTGCTGGCAAATCCTTGATAGTCGTACCAATGATTGAGTGGAGCTCGTTGATTTCCTCACCTGGCTCGGCTTGGGCGTAGTACTGCATTTCTTGTTTGACATCGGGATTGTCTTTGATCTTAGCGTATTCGTCGTTGATCATTTTGTTGACGCGCGCCTGCTCAAACACATTCAGCCGGGCATATGCCGCATGCAACATTTCGTGTGCAGCCGTTACCTCGATTGCTCCATCAAGCTCGTCGCCTTGAATGTTATAGAGGTAGATCTGATCACGTACGTAGCAGCCTAGTATCGCCGCAGTTCGCTCGACGCTTTGGCAATCGGCATTAAACGCATCGCGATCCTCAATAACCGGTGCTGTAGCATAGAATATTTGCTGCCCGCGTGCTGTTAGGCCGATCCGCTGGGTGACTGTTGCAATGTCGTCATTGGGATGGAAGCTCGATGCACGAACGGCATCCACTGCGATAGGCCCGTAGAAGTAGGCGCCCGCCGCAACCAGGGCGAACACCACCAGGCTTACGAATCCACGCAGTACTCTATGCTTTGGCCGCTTCTGCCACTGATTCGGTTCGTTGTTCAATCTGTACTTCCCCCTTAGACCAACCTACCTCTAGTATAGCGCCTTTTTCGTCACGCCCATCCAAAAGGCGCTCGGCAATTGCATGTTCTACCTCATCTTCAATTACCCTGCGCAGCGGGCGAGCGCCGAATTTGGCATTGTAGCCTTTGTCGATCAGCTGACGCTTCGCGGCTGCAGAGACACTAATACCAAGACCTTTGCGAACAAGTCGCTGGCGTAGCTCTTCGATCATCAGGTCGAAGATTTTGCCAACCTCTTCGCGAGTGAGCGCCCTAAAGGTAACTATGCCATCAAAGCGGTTGATGAGCTCTGGACGCATGAACTTTTCAAGTGCGTCCATTGCGTAGCTGGCATTACGATCATGAAGCGTGTCGAGCTCTTTAGTGCGCTGTTTTAGCGAATGGAAGCCGAGCTCAGATTCTTTCATCATTTTATCAGCACCAAGGTTGCTTGTGAGAATGATGATCGTGTTACGAAAACTTACCTCACGGCCTTTAGCGTCGGTGAGCTTGCCTTCTTCGAGCAACTGAAGCAGTAGCTGGAATACATCCGGGTGAGCTTTTTCAATCTCGTCAAAGAGCACTACACTGTATGGCTGGCGACGGATTTTATCAGTAAGCTTACCGCCGTCTTCATAGCCGACATAGCCAGCAGGCGCACCAACAAGGCGTGAGGTGTTGTGCTTTTCAGCGAATTCGCTCATATCGATCTTTACCAGTGCATCTTGGCTACCAAAGACCTCTTTGGCAAGTACTTTAGCAAGCTCGGTTTTACCGACGCCTGTTGGTCCCATGAATACAAAGCTCCCGATCGGGCGCTTGCTGCTTGCGACGCCACTACGACTGCGACGAATTGCGCGGGCAACTTTCGCGATTGCTTCCTTTTGGCCAATGAGCTGCTTAGACAAGTGCCGTTCGAGGTGGCGCAGCATCTTAGCTTCGCTTGCCTGCACCTTTTCTACCGGGATATTGGTCATAACTGCAATTGCGTGCGCTACATCATCATCAGTAAGCGTGACGGTATTTTTACCTTCTTGGGCAGCCTTTTCGGCCTCGATCTTATCGGATATTTGGCTAATGCGCTGCTTGTAGAGCGCTGCACGTTCGTAATCTTCATGCGTAACGGCATCTTCCATCTTTTCGTTCAGGCTTTTGAGCTCTTTTGTGAGCTCACGCTGCCTGCTTGGGCGATGGCCTTGCTTAACGCGCACACGCGCTGCGGCCTCATCAATCACATCAATCGCTTTATCGGGCATGAACCGATCACTGACGTAGCGGTCACTCATATATACCGAGGATTCGATTACCTCATCTGTGATAGCAACGCTGTGGTGCTTTTCGTAGTAGGTTTTAAGGCCACGGAGAATCGCAATCGTTTCTTTGAGCGTCGGTTCTTTAACCACGACTGGCTGGAAGCGGCGCTCAAGAGCGGCATCTTTTTCGATATGCTTACGGTACTCATCGAGCGTAGTTGCGCCAATCAGGTGAAGCTCACCACGAGCAAGTGCTGGCTTTAAGATGTTCGCAGCGTCCATACTACCCTCGGCAGATCCTGCCCCGACGAGTAGGTGCAGCTCGTCGATAAATACAATGATGTTACCTTGTTTGGTGATTTCACTGATTACCTTCTTGAGCCGATCTTCAAACTCGCCGCGATACTTAGTGCCCGCAATCATTGCAGCCATATCGAGCATTACCACGCGCTTATCAAGCAGATGATCGGGCACGTCTTCGCGGACAATTCGCTGTGCCAAGCCCTCAACAATTGCCGTTTTACCAACACCAGGCTCACCAATAAGCACTGGGTTGTTTTTGGTGCGGCGGCTAAGTACCGTAATAACGCGCTCGCACTCTTTATCGCGGCCGATCATCGGGTCAAGGTCGCCTGCAGCTGCCTTTGCGGTAAGATCGATGCCATATGCACTCAACGCACCGCCTCGCACCGAGTGCGTTTTCGGTTCGGTCATGACATCACTGTGCTCGCCACGATTACGGTCGAAGTAGCCCTCAAGTTCCTCGACGAGTTCTTCTACATTAACTCCGATTTCGTTACGGAGGAGCGTTGTCGCACGGGCGTTACTCTGACGAAGTACGCTATAGAGGATGTGTTCAGTACCGAGGTAGTCTTGGTTGAATTCCTTGGCCGTTTCCCATGCCATGCGTAGCGTTAACAACGCCGTCTCGCTAAGCCCGACAGCTCCAGTACTCACTACGACTTTCGCCGGCTTGATATCAAGCGCAAGCTCGGCCTGCTGCAAGGTGACGCCTGCATCGGCGAGTACTTTTGCCCCAGTGCTTGAGCCCTGCGCTAACACACCGAGTAATAGGTGCTCGGTGCCAATGTACGCGCTGCCGTTGCCACGCGCAATCGCATCAGCGTACTGGACGCTCATGCGGGCGTTATCGGTTAAGTGTGAAATAAAATCTGCAAAATCTTCTGGCATAGATGCCCTCCATTCAGGGTGCATGGACCCTTATGTATCTAGTATACTGCACACAATTAGCACTCGTCAACCCAGAGTGCTAATTTATTTTCACGTTCCCATTTCCTTACTCCGCCACTCTTTATGAGTAGTACTAGCCGCCAAAAACCCTCGGTTATACCGAGGGTTTTGATTACACTACACTGGAGCGCCTAGACTATTCTTCGTCCTGGCCTTCGATAGCGCTAAAGAGGTCATCTTCGATGTTCTTCTTTGGCTTCTTTTCAGCCTGCTTAGCTGTCGCTGTCTCGATATCGAGCTCGTAGCCAGTAAGGCGGCTTGCAAGACGAACGTTCTGGCCACCACGGCCAATCGCGATACTCTGCTGGTCTTCGGTAACGAATACTTTGGCACGCTTTTCGTCTTTGTCGATTTCAACCTTCACGACTTCAGCTGGACTAAGGGCGTTGCGGATGTAGGTGTCGAGGTTTTCATCGAAGGTGATGATGTCGATCTTTTCTTGATCGCCAATCTCGTTCATCACGGCGTTCACGCGGGTACCATGGCCACCAACAAAGGTACCGACTGGGTCAACCCCAGGTACGGTGCTTGTCACGGCAAGCTTAGTACGGCGACCGGCTTCGCGGGCGATGCCCTTGATTTCAACGGCACCAGTCTCCATTTCAGGAACTTCCTGGCGGAAGAGGTATTCAATAAACTGCTCGTTACCACGACTCAAGATAAGCTGCGGACCACGGTTGTCGCGCTCAATGTCTTTAATAAACACCTTAATGCGCTGACCTGGACTGTAAAACTCACCCTGGATTTGCTCGCTACCAGGAAGGATACCAGTGGCCTTACCGAGCTCAACGCGTACAACACGAGGTTCAACACGCTGTACAATACCGGTAACAACGGTGCCGATTTTGTCTTCAAATTCAGCAAGCACGACTTCACGCTCTGCTTCGCGCAGACGTTGCAATACTACTTGCTTTGCGGTCTGTGCTGCAACACGGCCGAAACTTACTACTTCGTGCTCATCCTCGATAATGTCTTCGAGTTTTGCATCAGCCTTAACTTTTTGTGCGTCCTCGAGGCTGATTTCGGTGAGATCGTTTACAACATCCTCAACCACCTCGCGCTGTACAAATACCTTAGCGGTGCCGTCAACCATGTTTAGTTCTGCGCGAACGTTCTGGTCACGCTCACCGTTGTCACGGCGCCATGCAGCAGCAATTGCCTGCTCAATAACATCCATAACGGTCTCTTCTGGGAGGTTCTTCTCGTCAGCAATTGTACGCACCGCGAGGGTCAATTGCTTGATGTTCAAGTCTTCCATGTATGTATCCTTTCTTTCTTAGGAGGGGTCCACCCCTCCGCACTGGTTCCGAAATAAATTCGTATCGAGTGCCCTCCCTCTAAAGTCGCCGCAAATGCACCGATGCTCTAGAGAGCGACTATGCTTAATTATTAAAAATGCCGACCTGCCGGCCGGATTACTACTCTTTTATGATAGCAAACAATCGTAATTTTGTCAATGTATATATTACCGGGTAATCAGGCGCCATAAGGGTTGTAGCGCCTGATTTTATTTATCAATCAATTCACGGATCGTTGCCACTTTTACTGCTTCAGGGGGTCTTCCGCACTCAAGTAGATTAACCGCCTCAGTTACATATTCATTTATTTCAACTAGACTTTCTCTTGTTACATCCCCTAAGATTAGCTTTGTGAGTGCTCCACGGAGCGCATGTAGCGCCTCAAGATTTCCCGCCTCAACAAGCGCATCTGCTACGGCAAGCAAATTTGCATCGAGCGGCAAGCTGGCACGGTTAATACCATTCATTATTCAATCCCCTTTGATCAATAGCTGTATATAGATTACCTTCAGTCAGACTTCAGGTGCGAGATGCATGCAGCTAATATTTCATTAGGACAAATATCAACATAACACGACGAAACACGAATGGCTGTTGCCTTCGTTCTCACTTATAGAGAGTATAGATGCCTAACGGTGCCGCGACAAGAACAAGCTAAAGCTGTTTAATTTTTAGTTAACTTGTGCCCCACTCTCTCTTGGCATCTGTTGCTCGGGGCAGCCCGAGAGAACGCGCATCATAGCATCTTTCTCGGCCTGTGTAATCCAGAGCGTATACTTTATTTTTACGGCAATTTGCCGTGCTATGTACTGGCAACGAAAGGATTTGTTTGATGGTAGCCAGGTCGCGGCATCGCCATCAGATTTTTGTAGGTTCGCCGAGCCGTCAACCGCAAGGAGCTCAAGTGGGTCGTTAGCAAGCTGCTGACGCTGGGCGGCTGTAAGCTGCTGTGCACCCGTTTGCCAGGCGTCGCTAAGCGCCACAACGTGATCAATTTGCACCGCGCTGCTTGTGTCAACGCCGCGAGTGAACCTAATGTCTTTACCCGTGTACGGATCATGCAAGAGGCCACTCATTACTTTACAGCCGTCACTAATCATCATATCAACTAAATCACGTTGCAGTATTCGCTCACGCGTGTCACACCCGCCGCTTGTTGCCCAGCCGTTGCCAAACTGCGTGCGGGTATAGCCTGTTTTTGGAGCCCGTCCCTTAACGGGTAGCGTATCAAGCACCGAGAGCGCCGTTTGGCCGTCGGTTGGTGTCGTAGTTTTTACCTCAGGAGTAGGTTGTGGCGGAGGCATCTCTAACCCCTGTACGGCAATCCAGCACACTGTTGCCACTATCGCTACAATCATTGTAAGCACCCGCCTTTGTCGCATATCTTTAGTATACTGGATAGTATGCAACCAGTTACCCGACTCTATACTCAGTTTATTCCTCATCACTATGATATCCACTGGGATCTCACAAAAGCAAAAGAAGACCGCCTAATCTCAGGAACCGTTACAATCAGCGGCGAGCAGAAAGATACAGCGAACATCCGCTTGCATGCACATGAGCTGGACGTACACTCCGTGAGCGTTAATGGCGTCGATGTTGCCGACTTCACGCTCGATGCCGATGCGGACGAGTTAGTGATTCCTCACCACACTCCCGGGCAAGTAACGCTCGCCGTCGATTTTAGCCTCACACTCACTGACGCGATGCATGGATTGTACCCTTGCTACTTTGTATATGACGGCATTCGCCAAGAACTCTACGCTACCCAATTTGAGAGCCACCATGCCCGCGAAGCATTCCCATGCATCGATGAGCCAGAGGCTAAGGCGACGTTTTCTGTATCGATTACGCACGATACGAAGCATGTAGCGCTCAGTAACATGCCTGTTGCGACAACCGATGCACGTGACCACGCAACTCTCACTACATTTGATGTTACCCCCAAGATGAGCAGCTACTTGGTGGCGTTTGTTGTTGGTAATATCCACAAAAAGTCTGGCCGAACCAAGCGCGGTATCGAGGTGAATATTTGGGCAAGCCCAGCCCAGCACGCAAACACGCTTGATTTTGCTCTTGAGAGCGCAACGAAGATTATCGACTTTTACGAGGAATACTTCGGGGTTAACTACCCGCTTGCCAAGTGCGATCACGTAGCACTGCCTGATTTTAGTAGTGGCGCGATGGAAAACTGGGGACTGATCACCTACCGCGAGGTATGTCTGCTTGCCGACCCGAAGACTACTGGGCCTGCGGGCAAACACTTAATTGCGAGTGTGGTCGCCCACGAGCTCGCGCACCAATGGTTTGGCAACCTTGTCACGATGGAATGGTGGGATTACTTATGGCTCAACGAGAGTTTCGCCGACTTTGTTGAACACATCGCCGTGGATGCACTCTACCCGGAATGGGAAACGTGGCTTGATTTCATTCTTTCGCGAGGCATTGCCGCCCTGCGCCGTGATGCCATTGAGGGCGTACAGCCGGTACAGGTTACTGTGAAGCACCCAGATGAGATTTCGACACTGTTTGACGGTGCAATTGTATACGGCAAGGGAGCACGCCTCATGAAGATGCTTCGTGCGTTTGTTGGCGAGGAGGCGTTTCGCGCCGGGCTTAAAGAGTATTTCAGCACCTACGCTTACGGCAATACCAAAGGTGATGACCTGTGGGCGTGCCTCAGCAAGGCATCAGGCAAGGACGTGGGCGTATTTATGAACACCTGGATTACACAGCCAGGCTACCCTGTTGTGAGCGTGACGCCAGATGGTATTAGCCAAACACAGTTCTTTATTGGCCAGCATGCAGAGAGTACGAAAATTTGGCCAGTTCCACTTGGCGCCGTGCCGGCCGGTAATGTCCCAGAGATTATGTACGATAAAGAGCTCGCAGTTGCTATTGAGCCAAACCAACGATTCAATAGCGGCGACAACGGGCATTTCGTTACGCAGTACACGCCAGAACACTTAAAGACCTTGCTCTCACAGATTCATAGCGCATCGACCGTCGATCGTTTAACATTACTGAACGACCAGACTTTGCTGGTACGCGGCCGCTACGAATCATCGGCATCACTCATTGATTTGCTGAGCTACTATGAAGGCGAAACGAATGATGCCGTATGGGACATCATGGCGATGACCCTTGGCGAGCTTAAAAAGTTTGTTGAAACCGATAACGCAGCCGAGCAGAAGCTTCGTGCGCTGTCAGCACGCATTGCCCGCAGCAACTTTGAACGGCTTGGGTTTGAGCCAGTTAAGGGCGAGCCTGTGACTGACACGAAACTACGCGGCACAATTCTTGGTATGATGCTCTACGGTGAAGACGCGACAGTCATCGATGGGATGATGGCGCGATTTGATATTGCGACACTTGCCGACTTACCTGCCGAGATCCGCTCGCTCGTTATCGCAACGGTGGTGCGCTACACTGACGACAATGCCGTGATCGACCAGTTGATGGACACATACCAAAACACACCATCAGCAGAACTAAAAGAAGATATCATGGCGGCGATGACTTCTACGCGCGACCCCGAAGTCGCTGCACGCTTGCTTGCAGATTGTAAAAATGCCGAGATTGTCCGCCCACAGGACGTATCGCCATGGTTTGTGTACCTTGTGCGTAACCGCTTTACACGCACGGTGGCCTGGGATTGGCTGCGTGGCAGCTGGGACTGGGTGCTTGCGACCTATGGCGGCGACAAGAGCTTTGATGAGTTCCCGCGCTATGCCGCCAGTGGGCTCATGACTGAGGAGCAGCTCGCTGAATATAAAGCATTCTTCGAGCCAATGCTCGACAATCCGACGCTCACCCGCACGATTACAATGGGCATCTCGGAGATTTCCGCACGGCTTGCGCTACTGGCCGAGGATGGCGAGGCAGTACGAGAGAAGCTACGCGATCTCGACGACTAGCTCAACTGCCGGGCTATCGCCGGAGGTTGCGATCGCCAACAATTGCAGGTTCACATTCGTAAGTTTGTGAGCCTGCACGTACATGCGGGCTGCAAAGGTCATCTGCCGTTGCTTTGCTGGGGTAATTGCGGCAAGCCCGTCGCCATACTTGGCGCTTTTACGATGCTTTACCTCAGTAAAATAGACTGTATCGCCTTTTTTAGAGATAATATCAATTTCACAGTACTTCGTTTTCCAGTTGCGGCCAATGATGGTGTGTCCTTGGCGCACGAGCTCCTCAGCAGCTACGCTCTCGCTTGCATTCCCGATACTGCGCGTCGTGGGTTTAGCTAGCGACGGTTGCTTAGTTGGCGCTGCTGGCTGGGGTTGGCGATACTTTTGCAAGGGAGTAAAACTCAGGCGGTGCTCGGCTATCACGCCAATCCGCTCAATTGCCTCACGATGCTTTGCTACGCCGTATCCTGCATGACTCTTAAAGCCGTACCCTGGATACGTTTCGCCAAGCTCGGTCATATAGCGATCACGTGCAACTTTCGCGATAATAGAGGCGGCGCTCACGCTTGGTATAAGCGCGTCGGCCTTTGGCAGGGTCGTTACGTACCTTCCTTTGGATGTATCGCGTAGAAAGTTCACGGTGCCATCGATAATAATCTCATGGTATGGTACGGTAATTTGCTCGACGGCTCGCCGGGTCGCAAGGCGCAGCGCCTCGCTCATACCTAATTCATCAAGCTCAGCAGCACTCACCCATCCTGTTGCTGCCGCCTGCGCTTTATTAAGGATTTCAATTTCAAGCTGCTCACGTCGCTTTTTAGTGAGTTTTTTACTGTCATTAAGACCCTCGATTTCACAGCCAAGCACCACAGCACCCACTACCAGTGGCCCCGCCCATGGCCCGCGGCCAGCTTCATCAATCCCTAAGATCATACTCCTAGTGTACTTCATGTCGGGGCGTTATGTACATAACTGCTGTGATATGTTATAATATAGTAAGTATCGGTTGGTGCCCAACCGGGCACCTCGACAGATTGGGATGGCCATGTCCGCAATGGATTGGCTGAAGCTCGGGCTCGTGCTCTATATCGTCTGCTTCATGGTGGTGCTCGTTTCCATGCATCATGGGAACTTCATGTCTCGCATCCGTACAGGGCGTACCCGCCGCACGGTGGGTATTCTCGCTCTCGTGCTGGCGCCACTGTCTCTCGTGGCCGGCATCCTCTGGCTGCTGTGGCGCGTCGTGTGCGCTTTCGGACATGAGATCGAGGTCTACGCCGGGTTCGGAGAGGAGGCGGCCGACAGGCGATGAATGCATGCCTGCGGGCTGAGGAGGCTGGCAGCGCGCCACCTCCTCAGCAATGCCTGATCTGTCGAGTTATTTCAGATAACAATAAAACTCCCCGTTTTACCGGGGAGTTTTGATTTTCTCTATACGCTTGATTAGCCGTTAGCCTTGTGTGCTTCTTCGACAGCTTTTTGCTTTGCTTCAAGCTCAGCTTGTTCAGCCGCTTTTTCAGCAGCCTTTGCTTCAGCTTCAGCCTTAGCGGCTTCTTTAAGACGAGCTTCCTCTTCTTCAGCGTGCTTGTCAACTACAGAGTTAACTGCTTCGCGGTCGAACTGTACAGCCGTAAGGCGTGCGCTCTTACCACTACGGTTGCGAAGGAAGCTAAGGAAGTTACGGCGAACTTTGGCGCGACGTACGATTTCTACCTTCTCTACAAGGGGGCTGTGGAGCAAGAAGCTCTTTTCAACACCCACACCGCTCGCGATCTTGCGAACAGTAATGCGGCTTGTGTGCTGGCCCTTGTTGTCGGTGCGGATAACAACGCCTTCAAAAATCTGAATACGCTCTTTGTTACCTTCTTTAATTTTCTGGTGAACACGTACAGTGTCACCACTGCGAACGTCAACAACTTGAGCTTTTTTCTGCTCGTTGTTAACTTTTTGAATAAGTTCAAAACTCATTAAATTATTCCTCTAATTATTGCCCGATTCAGATTAGTTGGCCACGTAGTTGTACGGCTACGGCTCCACACTATCGATACCTGGCGGTTACTACATACAATCAGTAATCAACTATAGCATAGTTTTAATGATTTTGAAAGGGGGTTGGCCTTAAAACGAGAGGCGTATACTAGATATATGGATTATGACAAACTTGCACTTGACCTACATAAGCAATTTAAGGGGAAGATCACGACAAAGCTACGCGACGACAGCGAGCTCGATCGCACCAAGCTAAGCGCCTACTACACGCCTGGCGTAGCGGCCGTCAGCCAGGCCATCGCCGATGATCATAGCCTCTTACCGACCTACACCTGGACGAACAATCTCGTTGCCGTAGTGAGTGACGGCTCGGCGGTGCTCGGACTTGGCAACATCGGCCCCGAGGGGAGCATGCCTGTTATGGAGGGTAAAGCACTGCTCTTCAAACACTTTGCCGGGCTTGACGCGGTGCCGATTACCCTTGACGTGCATACCTCAGATGAAATTGTCGCCACCGTAAAGGCCATTGCGCCGAGCTTTGGGGCAATTAACCTTGAGGACATCGCGGCCCCGCTCTGCTTTGAAATTGAGGAGCGACTGAAGGCGGAGCTCAATATTCCTGTTTTTCACGATGACCAGCATGGTACCGCCATTGTGACGCTCGCCGGGCTTATTAACGCCGCGCGCATCACCGGTAAAAACCTCAGCGATTGCAAGATAGTGACGATCGGCGCGGGCGCTGCAGGAACAGCCATCATGAAGCTTCTTCACAAATACGGCGTTGGATCGATCGTCGCTGTTGACTCGCATGGGATTATTAATGACATGCGTGAGGACTTAAACCAAGAGAAACAGGCGCTGCTTCCCTATCTTGATACGTCACGGTCAGGCAGTCTAGATGACGCCGTGCGAGATGCCGATGTATTCATTGGCGTATCAAAGCCAGGGTTGCTTACCGAAGAGATGGTTCGCACCATGGCAAAAGATCCGATTATCTTTGCCCTTGCCAATCCAACCCCTGAAATTATGCCTGACTACGCAAAAGCAGCAGGTGCTACGATTATCGCAACTGGCCGAAGCGACTTTCCTAACCAAATCAATAACGCTATTGCTTTCCCCGGCATATTTAGAGGGGCGCTTGATAATGGGATCCAAAAGATTACCGATGAGCACAAGATTGCTGCTGCAGAAGCAATTGCCGGTCTTGTCGAAAACCCTACAGCAGAAGAGATTGTGCCAAGCGTGTTTGATGAACGGCTTGTTCCGGCTGTTGCCGACGTAATCCGCTAGTGTAACAGAGTTATCCTATTGACAAATTAGCATAAATGGTATACAATGGTATAACCTTTCAGTGAGTTGACAAGGAGTACCTGCACGTGTCTGTTTCTCAGTTCGACACGACCACCATCACGACGCCCGCCGGTGCGCACGAGGTGACTATCGCACTCACCCAGGGGGCCGACAGGTTCCACACGTTCGACATCGAGGTCTGCTACTCTCCGACCGACGTGGCTGTACTGACGATGCAGATCAATACGCTCGCCACAGCACTCAGCAACCCTGGACTGCTGGTCGACGAGGGTCGGATGACAGCCCTGGTGGACGGCGGCGTCGTTGCACTGTACCTGCCGATGCACGCTGGCTATGCACTGCTGCAGCTGCCCATGAGTGCGGTGGAGGCGTTCGTGGCGACGGCACAGGCAAGCATGTCCACGAAGTGGAATGTGGCAATCAGTGCAGACATAGCCACCGAGCGAGCGGTTACAGCCCTCGCAGAGGAGGGTATCACCGCCCTCGACGCTTGGCTTGCAAACCAGAGCTGAGCACCGCTGGAAGGCGCCCGGCGACTGTCCGACACAGGACGGCCGCCGGGATAGCCCATGATATGATCTACACGGCACCGCGGGTGTCTTTTTTGTGCGCCTCGTACATGTTGACAACGGCATTGAAACCGTCTACTATAGCACAACCTGTCAGCGCGGAGCTGCATGAGAGGAGTACCTGCAATGCCTCAAATCACAGAAGAATTCCGCACTGAACTGCTGCACAACGACGTGTCCGTGGGGGTTATCGAAACTCACATGCAAGTCAAGCTCGACGACCCGTATGCCCTTCACCTCATCATGATGGTGGGAGAGCGGTGTCACCTGCGGGTTCTGGCGGTCGAACAGTTCGACTGCGCACTCAAGGAGCCGGACGTCCCCCAAGGTGACGGGGAGGTAACCGTGATGTATGTCGAAGAGGAGGAAATCGTTCTTGTCGAACTACCCAACGGCGAGCAGGGGCCATTCCAACTGCACTTCGATGTGGCGCCAGTGGACATCTTCCTGGCCTGTGTCCGGCAGCTGGTCAAGGGCAACCACCTCAAGAAGCAGTACCGCAAGCAGGGTCTTGAAGCTCTCCTCCGTCAGGAGTGAGCACTCGAGATCATGCCGACAGGGCCTCCGGCGACCGTCTCATCCAGAGGCGGCGCCGGGGATCACCCCGACAATCAAAACATACCCGCCTTCTTCTAAGGCGGGTATTTGGTTGGATGTGATAAAAGCTAAATGACGCGGCCGACTTCTTCAAGGGTTGTTTCGCCACGAAGCGCAGCGAGTACGCCAACCTGTTCGAGCGTGAGCATGCCACGACCCCTGGCGGTCTTTTCGATTGCTTCAGGATGCACCTCGGCCACATCACCGCGAATGAATTTCTGGATCTCTTCATCGACAATCAACTGCTCCATAATCACAATCCGGCCTTTATACCCAAACGGCGCTTCCTCACTTGGCTTTGGACGCCACAACTTGAAGTTATCAAGATCTGGGTGGTCAACATCTTCTGGGATGCCTTCAAGCACACGCTTTACATAGTTACGAGTAGCTTCGTCCGGTTCGTATTCCTCTTTTGTGCTATCAACCAGGCGACGGACCAAGCGCTGCGCAATGATCAAACGCACCGCTGAGCTAAATATCGGGTTGACTCCAATCATGTCGATCATGCGACTAAATGCCGTGCTCGTAGAATTTGCGTGGAAGCTTGAAAGCACCAAATGCCCGGTAATCGACGCCTGGATAGCCGTGCGAGCGGTGTCGGTGTCTCGAATCTCACCTACCATCACCACATCAGGGTCAAGGCGGAGTACACTTCGGAGCGCATCGGCGAATGATTGCCCATGCGTGGTGTCGATCGGTATCTGGGAAATACCCGTCAGGCCATACTCGATTGGATCTTCAAGTGTAATGAGCTTACGATCAGGCGTGTTGAGCGCGTTGAGCATACTGTAGAGCGTAGTCGATTTACCACTACCAGTCGGGCCAACCATCAGTACGAGCCCACGAGGGTGGCTAACGATTTCATCAATTTCATGGCGCTGCTTTTCTGGAATACCAAGGAGGTCGAGATTAAGCAATGATTCGTCAAAATTAAAGAGACGCAGTACGGCGTCTTGCCCGTACATCGTTGGGACGGTTTCAACGCGAAGATTCAAGAGGTGTGTGCCTTGATCGGTAGTGATTTCTTTTTGCATATGGCCAGACTGCGATTCGTTGGAGGCAGTCGAAACCCCAGCACGGCTCGCAAGCTCGCCCATAATTACGCGGTATCGTTCGCGCTCAATGAGAGCCACGGGATGTAGCGCACCATCCACGCGCATGCGCACGCGAATACTATCACGCTCGTTTTCGATGTGAATGTCGGACGCCCCGAGTTTGTCAGCCTGACGGATCAAGTAGTCAAAAAGTTCTTCGGACGAGACGCTATTAAGTGTTTTACTCACCTCCGCTATCGTATCGCTATCGCCTTCTTTGGCGATTTCGATATCGTCATATATCACTTTCTTTGGCGGGTCGTAACGCAACATGAGCGCGCGGTATCCGCTCAGGCTGATAAGGGAGAAGTGGACGATTTCACCCCGGTCATTGTATTCACGGCGGATCTTTTCGAGTACCGATTGTGGTGTTTGTGTCGTAACACCAAATTGATAGACCGCGTCACCACCGCCTTTTACGAGCGGCACCATTTTATCTTGGTGCATCTTTTCGACTGTCATAACATCCTGCGCTAGCGGCAGGTCAGCTTCAAATTCACGCGTATCGAGATAGTCCAGCCCTAGGAGTGCGCCACGCTGTTTTGTAGAGTGCTCGTCCTGTTCACGACGGCGTTGCTGAACTTCTTCTTCATCCATAGATTTAGTGTAGCAAATCGCCTATGGTTTTTATAGTGGTACAATGGATGAAATGAAGCCTGAAATCACTCTCGTTCTCCATAATATTCGCAGCATCCACAATGTTGGGAGTATTTTGCGAAGCGCTGAAGGATTTGGGGTGACGAAAGTCGTATGCAGCGGCTACACCCCCTACCCTGAGATCCCAGGTGACACACGCTTGCCACACATTCGAGATAAGATCACGTCAGGCATCCATAAGACGGCGCTTGGAGCGGAGGATATGCTTGAAATAAGCCAGTTTGAGACATTGGATGAATGGCTTGCACAAAATAGCTTGCCGATTATTGCACTAGAGCAAACGCCAACATCTGTATCACCACGGCAATTTATCGCGCCGTCAGCGTTTGCCTTATTGCTCGGAGAGGAAGTCCACGGCATTGAGCCGCAATACCTGGAACGTTGCGAAGCGGCAATCGAAATACCAATGCGCGGCAAAAAAGAGTCATTCAACGTGAGTGTTGCTACAGGCATCGCGCTCTACGCAATTCTATTTGGCAACGACTAGTCGCGCTGAACGAGATCTTGCCAAGGCCTGCGAGTGTTTGGGCCCTCTTCGGCCTCAAATTCTTGGCGGCGCCTGCGGAGCCTTTCTACATGGCGCATTAAGCTATCGTGCGCCTCATCGGCGGTTCGGGGATCTGTTAGCATACCAAGCATCGTTCCGCCATTCGGTAAGTCGAGGTTAAGGAACATGCGCACCGCATGCACATCCGTATTTACTATCCATTCTTTAACGTATGCTTTCGATTGTTCTTTAGGAAACTGTTCAATGGCCTGTCGGAAGCCGCGCTCTTTTTGTTGTAGCTCCGTTTCTGGATTGTCGCCTACGATACGGGCAAGAAAATCTACAAATTCAGTAACTACAGCTTCATTTGGATTTTCGATGGACTCTGCCATATAGTCTGTCAGCCCGGCTCGCTCATACGCCTGTGTTTCGACGTTCCTAAAGAGCCGCAGCCCACCTGAGGCATCAATATTAAGTGCTAACGACTCAATTGCATAGGTGCTATCTGGCATTAAGTACTCAAATGACATGTTGAGCGTATAGCTGCGACGCTTTTCGCCACCCACGTATGGCACATAGTCGTTAGGGAATTTTGGAGCTGTACTATTTTTATTAACGAGGAGAAAATCTTGATCCTGCTGCCACACATCAAAACTTACCGCCATTAACATCATGTCCGACTTTTTGAGATCACCTTGATACGAGCCTGACTCTGCGCCTGGAAGTGCAAGTTGCTCGTTAGTGTCCGTAAGTAACCTACCTGCTTGCAATCCCTGTAGCTCAGCAAGCACTTGGTCGGGAGATTTTGTAAGCTCGATACGTGTATGTGGGGTTTCGCCCGTAGAATCCTCTAATTTCAGCAGGGCTTCTGCGAAGGCACGACAGCTGATGCTTACGGGTGTTGGTGCGACATCATGCTGCTCATACAACTTAAGTATCTCGGGTTTCTCACCTGACGCCGCCATAGCGCGCGCTACGGACTCGAATTCTTGGCGCGCTTCGTCGGGGAGTTCGCTGTAGTAGCCGATACGCTTGCCGTCCTGCCAGAGGGCCTGCACATATAACATCTCGCCCGTCACCTGTCGCGCTGGTGGTTGCCATGATCCCTTGGGTCGTTCCATAGTACGTCTCCTTACGTTATAAGAAGCATACCATATTCACTCGCTATCCAAGAAAATTTATATTAGCAGGCTACTTTACCACGACCGACTCAGCGCCAAGGAGCTCGGTAAGCTGGACTGTAAGGTCTGCTGCTTGGACATCCACCCTGAACGGCAAGCGAATAGCATTTGACTTGTTGTCGCCGAGCATCATTACTATGGTATTTTGGCCAGGATACAGGCTGCATATCTTTTTAAGAGACAAGAGCTGCTCATGATTGTTCGGATCTTGAATACGGACATACATGGTTTTAAGCGTTTCAACTGGTACATCGATTGAAGGCGCAGGGCGTGCGGTCGCCGCTGCAGCTGGCTTAGGAGCGGGCGCGGCAGGCTTTGTAGCATTTGCAGAACCCTTTGACGGGTAGCGCTTACGGGTTACCATCGCTTGGCCGGTTGGTGTACGCATGGCCGTGCCATGACTCTCGTACTCACGAAGCTCTTTGTCTGTGACAACATTACATTCATCAGCAATCAGCTTTGCTTCGTCGCCCATGTTACCATCACGATCACGTGCGCTGACGTTACCAGTAATCTTAAGGATAATGTCTTGCTTGAGCTCTCCACTTAAACGCTCGTAAAGCTTCGGGAAAATAATCACCTCACCCTCGCCTGTTTTGTCCTCAAGACCCACAAACGCCATCTTCGTGCCTGATTTTGTGACGATAGTACGAATTGTCGTAACAAGCCCTCCGACAGTAATCTTTTGGCCGTCAATTTTTGGCGTGAGCGCGCGGAGCGGAACAGTTTGCTCTTCGAAGTAGGCATCATAGTTATCGAGTGGGTGCGAAGAAATATATAGCCCAAGCAACTCGCGCTCCCACATAAGCTGTTCTTTGTCTGTGTATTTGATCGGCGCAGGTTTGAGTTCCATGGCCGGCATGAGCTGCTCGCCACCAAGCGCACCAAAGAGGTCAGTCTGACCACTAAGGGCTTCTTTTTGGAGCTTGCTTGCGAAAGCGAGGATTGATTCGAGGTTGAACAGTAGATCGGAACGACTGCCGAGACTATCAAACGCACCGGCCTTAATGAGCGACTCATACGCCTTTTTGTTGACCTTTTGGGTGCTGACACGCTTTGCAAAATCTTCGATGCTCTTGAACGGACCATCGAGCTCGCGGGCACGAATGATTTCTTCGACCGCTGCCGTACCGACGCCCTTCACTGCGGCCATACCAAAGCGAATTTGCTTGGCTGCTGGAACGACACCGAATTCGAGGTATGACTGGTTGACGTCAGGGTTAAGGACTGTAAGTCCCATATGCTTGCACTCGGTAATTTCGATAGCAAGACGATCGATGTCGTCATGGTCGCTTGTCATAACAGCCGCCATAAATGCGTCTGGGTAGTGTGCCTTTAGGTAGGCTGTCCAGTAGGCAATTAGTCCATAACACGCTGCGTGGCTCTTGTTAAAGCAGTAGTTCGCAAACTCCTCAAGCTGCGCCCAGAAGGTTTCAGCCTGCTCCTTGGTAGCGCCGCCGTGCTTGATCGCCCCTTCCACGAAGTCTACCTTTACCTTGCGCATGAGGTCGATCTTTTTCTTACCCACCGCTTTACGGAGCGTGTCCGCCTGACCACCGGTAAATCCACACCATTCTTTAGAGATCTGCATGAACTGCTCCTGATACACTAAGATACCATAGGTGTTTTCAAGTGAGTTGCGCATACCTTCATGGAGGTAGGTGATTTTTTCTTGGCCGTGCTTACGGCGGATGAAGCTATCGATGAACTGCATCGGGCCTGGACGATACAAGGCGACCATCGCGATGATGTCTTCAAATGTGGTCGGCTTGAGACCGCGAAGATAGCGCTTCATACCCGCAGATTCAAGCTGGAATACACCGGTAGTATCACCGCGCTGGAACAGTTCGTAGGTGGCTTTATCATCGAGCGGCAACTCAGAAAGATTTACCTCTTCTTTATACACCTTACGGATAATACGCATGGCGTTATTGATAATTGTCAGGTTGGAGAGACCAAGGAAGTCCATCTTTAGGAGCCCTAGCTCTTCTACCTCGCCCATTGGGAACTGCGTCGCAACAACACCTTTTTGCGCTTGCTCAAGTGGAATAAACTTGACGAGATCATCTGGAGCAATCACCACACCACATGCGTGCACGCCGTGCGAGCGAATAGTGCCTTCAAGCTGGATGGCATAGTCAAAGACTTCTTTAGCGGTCGGGTTTGATTCATATTCAGCCTTAAGATCAAGATCTTCAACAACGGACTTTGCGAGCGGGATATGACGGCCCTGGGCAGGAGGTGGAATCATTTTACTGAGGCGGTCTGCTTCGGCATACGGCACCTGGAGCACACGCGCAACATCACGCACCGCTGCACGAGCCGCCATTTTGCCAAAGGTCACGATGTTTGAGACGCGCTCGGCGCCGTATTTATCCGAACAGTACTGAATCACTTCGTCGCGACGGGTATCTTGAATGTCAACGTCGATATCGGGCATGCTGATACGGTCCGGGTTGAGGAAGCGCTCGAACAGCAAGCCATACTTAAGCGGGTCGAGGTCGGTGATATTGAGTGCATAGGCAATAATACTTCCGGCAGCACTACCGCGGCCAGGGCCAAAGATAATACCTTGAGATTTTCCCCAGTTAATGAAGTCCTGGACGATCAGGAAGTAGCCCTCATATCCCATCGTGCCCATGACACCCATTTCCATTTCGGTACGTTCGCGAACTTCATCGCTTAGCTTATCGGATATTTCCTTTGGCGAGAGCGCCTCGGCGTCTTGACGGTTCATGCCAAGGTAGCGGACCGCAACACCGGTATACACAAGGCGCTCAAGATAATCGTGCTCGCTTGAGCCGTCTGGGACGGGGTATTTTGGAATCAGGATCTTCCCAAGCTCGATATCAACATCACAGCGGTCGGCGATCTTTTTGGTATTGAGGATTACCTCGGGCATTTCATCACCCCAACGCTTGATGATGTCTTTAGGATCGGTAAGATGAAGTTCGAAGTCCTTCAGGCTCATGCGCTTTTCGTCATTGAGGAACGACCCAGTGCCGACACAGAGCAGGATTTCGTGAGCGTCAAGGTAATCGTGGGTAAGATAGTGACCATCGCAGGTAACTACCATCTCGATATCAAGCTCTTTGGCTATCTTTTTGAGCCCAGCGTTAATTTTAGCCTGGACATCCCAGTGTGTTGCGCTGTCTGGGTGACCGTGGTCCTGCAACTCGAGATAATAACGATCACCAAAAATGCTCTTATACCACTTGGCGTATTCGAGCGCCGCAGCGTAGTCGTCATTGCGAAGGCTTTCGCCAACCTCACCACTCGCACAGCCCGAGAGTACAATGAGCCCTTCGTTATATTGCTCAAGCAGCTCATGGTCAACGCGTGGCTTATAGTACATGCCTTCGAGATTAGCGCGCGTTGAAAGCTGCATGAGATTTTGGTAGCCCTGATTGTTCATCGCGATTACAGTAAGGTGGTAGCGAGCTTTGTCTTTGCTCGGATCGCGGTCGAAGCGCGTGCGGGCGGCAACGTACGTTTCAATACCAAGTAGTGGCTTAATGCCAGTAGCTTTTGCTGCTTTGTAATAGTCAAGGATGCCGCTCATCGTACCGTGGTCGGTAACAGCAGCAGCTTCCATGCCGTATTCTTTTACTTTTTCGGCGAGCTCGTTGATTTTCGTCAAGCCGTCAAGCACCGAGTGGTGCGTGTGATTATGCAAGTGCACAAAGTCGCTCGTTTTGAGCGACGGAGCACCGCCTGCTGATGTTGCTATGTTTTCCCCCATTGCTGCTATCTATTATAGCACTCTTGGCGGGGTAAAAATGTCGTAAAAAAGCCTATGTTATTTGTGCGCTTGCTGCATTACATCGATGATTTGGTTAAGGAAATCGGCGATACCCGGTACAAGATGGCCAGTAAGGTTTAACAGCGCCACTAGCAGAGCTAAGACGACTGTTCCGCCCAATACCGAGCCGAGGCCAAAGAAAATTCCCCGGAAGAAATTAAATTTGTAGATTGTGAATCGATTACGATTGAAGTCGTTAAAAAGATCTTCGAGAACCGCTTCGCGTGCGCCGCGCTCGTTGTCGTTGCGGACTCGGCGCTTGATTTTATTCCATAGTTTCATTTGTAACCCCTTAACAAAATGGCATACTGATTATGTTCAGTATGCCATGATTGTATATTACGCTGCAAGCCTTACTTCTTTTTAGTGTCGTCTGCTACAAACTCACGCTTTGCGCTGTTGAGTGCGCGCTTAGTGCGGTCTGCGTAATCTTCAGCCATGTGGCGGCCGTCGTTTACTGTTCTCTCGCCAGTCCTTTTTACGTCCTTCAGCTTCTTGTCAGCATCCGCTTTTAGCTCACCAGCCTTTGCTTTGATGTCCGCACGAGTTTCTTTACCCGCTTTTGGCGCTGTTAGCACACCAGCAACAAGGCCGGCAGCTGCGCCAATGATAGCTCCAAGTGCAAATTTACCCTTTGACATATACCCTCCTTATCGTTTTTTAGATTTCGCCTTAATGACGATATCAGCAATTGTTTTTGCAATAGCAAGCGGCGATGAAATCGCTGCAACTTGCCCAGCAACACTCTCAAACTTTAGTGCCGTGCGCTCAGCTGCACCCGCAACTGATTTGATCTGGCGCGTCACCTTAATAAGGAGCACGACCAGAACGATGCCTAGCAACAAAAAGATTGCCAAGAATACCGACAGGATAATTACCAGTACTTGCGCCCATTCCATAATTACGTATCCCTTTCGCTAAGTAGTGTCTATATTCTATTTTAACACTATTTTAGGTACCATACCGTGGCCAGCTACTTTTGTGCCGCCTCGCGTATAGCGTCAGCATAGCTTTCATTCTTTAGGACATACTTCATATGCGCTAAGAAGTAGTTCTTAGGGTCACCCGTAGTCACCCACTCGCCTTCGGTTTTCACAACGCGGACATCACCATTCGCTGCAAGCTTCGTAATAGCGTCAACTGTCCAAAGCTCGTTATCGAGTCCTTCTGCTCCCGGCTTAAGAAGATCAAAGATCTCGGTTGTTACGAGATAGCGACCGTAGGATGCAAGCGTTGATGGCGCCTGACCGACCTCTGGCTTTTCGACGATGTGATCGAGCTTGTCGCCATCCTTGAGAGAGATAATGCCATATTTGTTGACTTCATTCTCTGGGATCTCCTGTGCCATAATGATGGCTTTTGCATCTGGGTGCTCATCGAAGGCTTCCACGAGCTTTTTAGCATCCGAGCTACCGAAGACAACATCGTCGCTATACATCACAATAAATGCTTCGTCTTCGCCGAAGTAGTCGCTTGCGCTCGCGATTGGCGAACCGTTACCGTATGGCAGCGTTGGATCCTGCGTAATAACGCGGATTTTTGGAAGATCGAGCACTTCAAGGACGGTCTTATTGTAGCGATCTACTTTACCCTGAGACATCAACTGCTTACGGATGTGGTTTACGGCGTTACTGAAGTAGTCCTCATAGATTGGCTTGCCTTCAGGTGTAGCAACGATAATAATTTCACGAATACCTGCTTCAGCGCATTCCTCGACCACAAGCTGCATGATTGGCTTACTGCCAAATGGCAGCATCGCCTTAGGAATTGTTTTAGTGATTGGTAGGTAGCGGCTCGCGAATCCTGCGTCGGTAATAATCGCTTTAGTCGGTCGTTTCATTATTTTGCCCCTTTCATTTTCACTAGTTCGTCATATGCGGCCAGTACGGCGAATGGATCGGTCATGTTGCCATTTTTAGCGTTTGCCAAAAACTCGTCGATACTTAGCAATTCGATGTCTACAAATTCGTCGTCATCAAGCGCCTGCTCGCTGACCCGTTCGCATCCGGTCGCTAAGTAATAATACCACGAACCGTTCACAGCTGAGTCGCGGCCAAATACACCAAGCGACATCATTGCCTCGGCTGAGTAGCCGGTTTCCTCGAGGAGTTCACGGCGAGCCGCGGCCTCAGGCTCTTCGCCCTCATCAACCCACCCCCCTGGGATTTCAAGCATAACTTTCTCTGGGCCGACACGGAATTGCTTGGCAACGACAACCTTATTGTCTTTTGTGACCGCCACAACACCAGCCGCACGCCGACCCTCGGCTAGAAATGTCGCGCGGGTAGCGATTTCACCGTCTGGCAGCTCAAATGTTTTAACGACGACATTGTGGTAGTCGATTTTTGTAACAATTGTTGGGTCAATCCGCTTCCATGGTTGCATTAAGCAAGTCTCCTTTTTATCTCATCAACAACGCGGGCATACTGTTCCTCAAATGGCGCGGCGGTGTCTACTTCAATACAATCTCCAATATTCAGCGATACATACGGATGGCTATCACGTGGCAGCTCTGTCGCTGCACCATCCATGTGCGCAGCATGACGATTACCACTTTCAGAACGCGTCTTAAAGCGTTCCTGGCGAACCTGCTCGTCGACATAGCAGTATATTTCTAGATACTGTGCACCAGTATCAGTAAGAATCGCCTGGACTGCCGGCCCGGCAAACTTCGTCATGAATGCACCTTCGATAAGCACGGGCTGGCCTGCAGCGAGGAAAGTACGAGCAAATGCGTAGAGCATATCGAACGAAGCACCTCCCTGCAAGCGTGAGAATTCGCGATCCGACTGAGGGATCGTATCAAACAAGAATTCTTTAATTTCATCTTTACCAAGCATCGGCATGGTAAAGTCTTGGCGTAGTTTCTCGAGGAGCGTTGTTTTACCCACGCCTGGTGCGCCTTGAATAATAACAAGCAAAGGAGCGGCCATATTAGTTAAGCCGCTCTCGTATAAGTTTTTGTGCCATTGCCGGATTTGCCTGGCCTTTGGATTTTTTCATAATCTGACCAACCAAAAATCCGATTGCTTTATCTTTACCTGCTTTGATATCGGCGATACTTGCAGCGCTTGCAGGATCCGCGAGGACTTCGTCGACAATTGCCGCGATTGCGCCTTCGTCACTCACCTGGAGGAGGTTTTTACCTTCAGCGATCATGCGTGGATCATCACCACTTACAAGCACTTCATTCAGCACTGTTACCGCTGAATTACTGCTGATCTCGCCCTTTTCAGCCATTTCAGCGAGTGAAATAAGATGTTCCGGAAGTAGCTGCTTACCTTCCCAGGTGTCATCGCCCGCGCTAATACGGCCCTGAACATCGATAATGAGCCAGTTGGGAATACGACGGCGAATCGCGCCTTCAGTGCCTGCGGCAATTTGTACGAGGAAGTCACGTACGCGTGGCTCATCGATATTAATTGCCGTTTCAGTAACAGAATGGTCGAGGCCAGCCTCGTGCAGAATCTGGCGGAGCGTGCCTGGAAGCATTGGCATATCGGCCTGGATTTGCTCGATCTCCTCCTCCGTCAGTACAATTGGTGGGATATCTGCATCTGGCATGTAACGATAGTCCTGAGCATCCTCTTTAGAGCGCTGGCTCGTGGTAATACCCTTGTCATCGTTCCAACCTCGAGTTTCCTGTACCACTTGCTCGCCTCGCTCTAGGAGCGCTACTTGGCGCTCGAATTCGTATTCAGCCGCTTTTTCAACACTGCGGAAGCTGTTAAGGTTTTTTACCTCGGCGCGACGGCCAAGCTCGGTCGCACCCTTTGGCGCAACGGAGATATTTACATCAAAACGCATGTTGCCGTGGAATAAATCGCCGAATGTTACGCCCGCGTATGTCATAAGATGGTGCAGCTCAGTAGCATAGGCGCGCGCCTCGGCTGGGCTATGAATATCTGGCTCAGAAACAATCTCAATAAGCGGCGTCCCTGCGCGGTTAAGGTCGACCAGGCTGTAACCGCTGTAATGTGAAAGCTTACCAGCGTCTTCTTCCATGTGGGCATGGTGGATGCGTACTTTCACTGTAGAGCCGTCATCGAGCGGTGCTTCGACGTAGCCAGCCAGGATGATTGGGTGATACATCTGGGTCGTCTGATAGCCTTTTGGCAGGTCTGGGTAGAAATAGTGTTTGCGGTCAAAGCGGCTTACGCGGGCGATTGGCGCATTAAGCGCTTTGCCGGCACGGATTGCGAGGTCAACAGCGTGTCGATTGAGTACCGGCAGCATGCCAGGTAGTCCAAAATCGATGGGGTGAATCTTGCTATTTGGCTCAGCGTCGCGAGCATCGTTGTCGGCTGGACTAAATAGCTTCGTATCGGTTGCAAGCTGGACATGACACTCGATACCGATTGTCATTTCATATTTTGCTAAAACGTCGTCTGTCATTATATTGCTCCTAGGTCCTTCAATGCCTGCTTAAATGCAGAAAGTGAACGGAGAGTGATATCGTAAGTGAGTTTCGTGTTTACTTCGTGAGCAAGCTGGTTGCGGATTTTGTGCGCCCCCCAAATATGATTTGGATTGCGCCATGCTTTTTCGGCTGCTTTCATGCGCTCGCCCATCGTCTGGCCTTTATACTTGCTTTCACGGAGGGCTTGGTCGACAAGCTTATCAGCATTCATAATGGCCACTTGCCAGCTTGCTTCGTTACCCCGCGAGACACTGTTTTCGATAGCGAGCCATTGGGTTTGGTAGCGCGTGACATTCAGGCGTGGGCCTTTTTTTGATGAGACCATCAAGAAAAGTACTGCAATAATCGCGACAATGAGGTTAACGACCAGGAAGAAAATTACTATTGGGCCACTAGTAATTATGTTCCTCCATCTGCCCTGCTGGTGCAATAACGAGCGCATCCGCCTTCATCGGGCCAACAAGCTGCACGCCGATTGGCAGGCCGCTTTCGCTTGTGCCCGCTGGCGCACTGATAGCCGGCAGCCCCGCGAGGCTCATTGGCACGGTCATTACGTCAGAAAGATACATCTTGACTGGGTCTTCGGTGTTTTCACCGATGCCAAAGGCCGGTGTTGGCGCAGTTGGCATAAGCAAAAGATCGTATTGATCGAACAAACCGTTGAATTCATTAATGAGTACGGTGCGAGCTTTTTGCGCCTGCTGGTAGTAAGCGTCGAAGAAGCCACTTGAAAGTACGTAGCTACCAATCATAATGCGGCGCTTGTTTTCGGTAACGAATCCTTCATCGCGACTACGGCCATAGAGTTCGCCAAGCGTTTGCACGCCTTCGGCACGGCGACCGAAGCGGATGCCATCGTAACGCGCGAGATTACTTGAAACTTCGGCTGGAACCACAATGTAGTAGATCGCTAGTGAGTGTTTAACACTTGGAAGGCTTACTTCATCAACTGTATGGCCAGCTGCGCGAAGCTTTTCTGCATATTGCTCAGTAGCACGACGGACTTCAGGGTCCACATCATCAGTCATCGCCTCTTTCACGAGGCCAATTTTAAGATCAGCAGGTGCTTCGGCAAGCGGCGCGAAGTAGTCAGGCAGCGTAGTCATGTCTTTAGGGTCTTGGCCTGCCATGACGCTTTCGATAAGCGCGATATCATCAGCAGATTTTGCGAAACAACCCATCACATCAGTACTGCTCGCCATCGCAACAACCCCGTAGCGGCTACTCATGCCGTAGGTTGGCTTCATACCGAATACGCCGTTGAAACTTGCAGGCTGACGGATGGAGCCGCCTGTGTCACTCCCGAGAGCGAACGGCACGATATCGAGGGCTGTGACGACTGCGGAGCCACCACTTGAACCACCAGCGACTTTTGTTTTATCAACTGCGTTGTGAGTTACGCCAAATGCGGAGTTTTCAGTTGAGCCACCGTGCGCGAATGCGTCGAGGTTTGATTTACCAATACAAATTGCGCCGGCTTGCTCTAACTTTTCGACAACCGTCGCCTGTACAGGAGCGTTGAAGTTTTCAAGGATCTTACTAGCTGCGGTTGTTGGTGCGCCAAATGCAAGGAAATTATCCTTTACGACAAACGGCACCCCGGCAAGTACGCCAACTTGTTCACCCGCTTTGATGCGCGCGTCAATTTCGTCAGCACGCGCAAGCGCGCGCTCTTCGGTAAGACTTAGCAATGCGTGATATTCTTCGGCATCACGCGCCTTTTTTAGTGCATCTTCTACAAGTGCACGAGCTGTGGTCTGGCCAGCATTAATCTGGGCTACAATGTCGCGAATGCTCATGCCAATACCCGTGGAACCTTAATACTGTTATCCGCCTGGTCAGGCGCTAACGCTAATAATTCATCTCGTGCGACCGTGCTCGTATCAACAACGTCATCACGCCAAACATTCTCAAGGCCGGTTACCTGATACGTTGGCTCGATGCCGGTCGTATCCAGCTCGTTCAGCTGATTGATGTAGTCTAAGATATTTGCGAGGTCTGTCTGGAGGTTCGTGATTTCATCGTCCGAAAGTTGCAAATTGCTTAACTGTGCGAGGTGTCGCACATCATTGGTGGTTATTGTGCTCATCGGGATATATTGTACCAAAGAAACCCCAAGAAATATAGCGGCTCGAGAAGCCACTTATGGTTAAATAGATATATGACCCATCAGATTAAGAAAAACCTCGGCGTTACATTATCGCACGGCAAGGCTGAGTTTCGCGTGTGGGCACCTTTCGCTGAGAAAGTGGCGATTGGCGGCACCTTTACGCCTGATGGCCAACTTGATATGGAAAGTGAAAAAGACGGCTACTGGTCGATTATCGTTAAAGATGTTGAGCCAGGTCAACAGTATAAGTACTACATCACCACCAAAGATGGCAAGGTACTCGAGAAAAATGACCCGCGAGCCCGGGCTATTACCTCGAGTGATAACGGCTTTTCGGTGATTGTTGACAATGAATTTGACTGGGGCGATACGAGCTTTGAACCATTGCCTAAAAACCAGCAGATTATTTATGAGCTGCACGTTGGCACCTTTAACCGACCCGACGCCGCAACGCCTGGTACTTTTGATTCAGCGATCGAAAAGCTTGATTACCTCGTGGAGTTAGGCGTTACGACTATCGAGCTTATGCCGGTTACAAGCATGGCCTACAGTAACGGATGGGGCTATGCGCCAAACTATATCTTCAGTGTAGAAAGCATGCTTGGTGGTAGATATGGGCTGATGAGCTTCGTAAAAGCTTGTCACGAGCGTGGTATCGCCGTGATCCTCGACGTTGTCTATAACCATTTCTACGGCGAAAGCGACCTGTGGCAATTTGACGGCTGGAGCGAGAATAATCGTGGTGGAATTTATTTCTACAATGACGAACGAGGCGATACACCATGGGGTGGGCGACCAGATTATGGCCGGCCAGAGGTGCGCCAGTTTATTCTCGATAACATCACTATGTGGTTTAGCGAGTACCGCTTGGATGGACTGCGCGTTGATTCAACCATTTACATGCGTAACACCGAGGGTCGCGACAACGATCCAGAGCATGATATTCCTGATGCCTGGCTGCTTTTACAAGACATTGTTGAGGTGGCGCATAAAATTAATCCCCATGCGCTTATTATCGCCGAGGACTGCGCCAACAGCCCTCTAATTACCCGTGAACGCACACAGACTGGCTGCGGATTTGACGCACAGTGGGAGCTCGGATTCCCGCACGTTTTACGCGATGGACTTGGCCTTAATCCTAATTCAACACCGACACTCAGCGGCGTACGTTATGAGCTGGAACGCGATTACAATGGCGACGCATTTGAGAAAGTAATCTTTAGCGATTCACACGATACCGCGGCAAACGGCTCGGTGCGGCTTAATGACGCAGTTACCCCTGAGAACCCAACGAGCCTCGCTGCAAAACAAAAGACATTGCTTGCCGCCTGTATGATGTTCACGGCGCCAGGTATCCCGATGATGCTACAAGGGCAAGAATTCCTGCAAGACGGCAGTTTTAACGACTGGCAGAGTTTGGAATGGGAGCGCACCGAAAAGTTTAAAGGAATCGTGCTCGCCCACCAGCACCTGCTGG
>Ga0164242_10001362_pt1 | contig 28859 bp, 17 predicted proteins | sample OricomgcompostMG_FD_108783 | JGI IMG/M metagenome (GOLD analysis project Ga0164242, IMG submission 108783) | Miracle-Growth compost microbial communities from Emeryville, California, USA - Original compost - Miracle growth compost (MG) ...
TAAATATGCCCCGCACCAAATTCAAGATTAAGATTCTCAAAGACTCGCTTCCTTTTATATCCAAATCCTAATGACTTTATTTTAATCATGGTTTAGATTTTAGTGTATTAGTTTATTAGTACACTACAAATGTATACATATTTTTTAGAAATCACCAAAAAAAATTTAAGCGAATCGAAAAATTATTATCATTTTCAGTGGCAAAAGATTCAAACTGGGATAAAATATGCTCTCACAATATTGATTATCAATATCATATTACTCAATTGGGTCCTAACACAACATCGTCTGTTGTGGGAAAAACTATGAGTGACCCTAGAAATTCTTATTTCAAAAATCCGGGATTGAATTCCAAAATGCGCTTAAAGCATACCAACAACAAAACAGCTGCACCTATAAATTATTGATGCAGCTGTTTTATCTTCCTTTATTAAGGTTTATTTATGGCCCTTTGGATGGTGTTCCAGATTCGGGAGAAAACCTGTTATAATACCTAATAAAGGTAAATAGGCACAAAGGCGGAAGATATAGTCAATGCTTGTCCGATCGGCCAGCCAGCCTAAAAAAGCAGAGCCTATTCCTCCCATTCCAAATGCAAATCCAAAAAATAGTCCTGCAATCATACCAACTTTACCAGGAACCAAATCTGTTGCATACACTAATATTGCAGAAAATGCGGAGGACAGGATCAGGCCAATAATGACGGCCAGAATAATAGTCCAGACTAAACCCACATAAGGTAATAAAAGAGTAAAAGGGGCTACTCCTAAAATAGATACCCAGATAATATATTTTCTACCAAACTTATCTCCCAACGAGCCTCCCATAACAGTCCCTATGGCTACAGCTCCTAAAAAAGCAAATAAATAAAGTTGTGAAGCCTGCACGGAGACATTAAATTTTTGAATCAGATAAAAAGTAAAATAACTGGTCATGCTGGCCATATAGAAATATTTAGAAAAAATCAGCACCAGCAGTATTGCGATAGACCAGCTCACTCTTTTTTTAGAAAGATAAGGGCCATGTATATTAACTTCAGTTTTAGGAGATTTTTTAGTCCATAAAAGCTTTGCCTGATACCATTTACCTACCCGAATCAGTACCAGCATTCCTAATATAGCAGCCAGGGCAAACCAGATAATATAAAACTGACCATAGGGCACAATGATTACTGCTGCTAACAAGGGGCCCACAGCACTACCGGCATTTCCACCCACCTGAAAAATGGACTGTGCCAGACCTTTTTGTCCCCCAGATGCCAGATGAGCCACTCTTGAAGATTCCGGATGAAAAACGGAAGATCCCAGCCCTATCAAAGCGACAGAAAGCAAAATAAGATAAAAACTGGTAGCATATGCCAGAGCTACCAGACCAATCAGGGTAAAACCCATACCTATGGACAAAGAAAAAGGTCTGGGCTTTTTGTCTGTATAACGTCCTACAAAAGGCTGCAATAAAGAAGCCGTCAGCTGAAAAGTTAAGGTAATTAGACCTATCTGAGTAAAAGAAAGCTTGTACTTATCCTTTATAATAGGATACACAGCCGGAATCACTGACTGCATCATATCATTTAGCAGATGGCAAAAGCTGATGGTAAATAAAATTGCAAAGACCGTTTTTTCAGTGGTTGATTTTATATCTTCTGTATCCAGATTTGTTATAACTCCTTGGGACTTTTGTGGTCTATTCGGTTTTGGTCTTTTCATTAATGATTTGTCTTTTTCTATGTTTTTCATGTTTGTTGAGTTGCCATTTATTATGGAAAATTTAAAAAAGCACGATAGACTGGAAATTAGGTTTCCAAATCTCGTCCGAGCCCGTTAAATACAAGGGATATTATCCATGGTCAATGATGGCCACAGCCACATCCCATGCAGCTTTTGATTTCCGGTTAATAATGCATTGCAATAATTGTTCATGCATTGCCTGGGTTTGGGTAAAAGAATGGGTATCCTGATACACCTTTAAAAACCAGGATTGCATGTGCACGGATGCTGCTTTATACAAATCCAGTAATATATCATTTTTTGAAGCTGCTGCTACTGCGACGTGAAAATCAATATCAGCCTGCACGCAGTTCAACAAATCTCCTTTTTCTGCAGTTTCTTTGCGCCGCTCAAGACAGGTTTTCATTTTTTTAATATCCTTTGGAGTATAATGCAGGGCCGCTCTTTCCGCAATTTTCAGCTCTAACAGTTTTCTAACTTCATCCAGATCCCGGATATCGGCTCTTTTCAACCTCTGGCCTAAAGGCTCATCAACCGCCACATTGCTTTCCACAAAAGTTCCTATTCCTTGTTGTACACTTAGCAGCCCTCTGTTTGAAAGCATTTTAATAGCTTCTCTAATGGAAGAACGCCCTACGCCAAAGGATTTCATTAAAGCCGGTTCCGTAGGTAGCTTATCACCCACCAGATATTCTCCTGCCTTAATTTGTGTTTCTAGCTGTAATGCCACCTCATCAGCCAATGTTCTCTTTTGTATTATAGTATTCATTCTCGGATTTATTCATCATATCATCAGATGAATTGTAAAAATATAACTTTTTGAACATTTTCCGAGAACTAGCCAGAAAAATTTATTCAATCACTGGATTCATTCCAGTAATAACTATCAGGAAAGATACGTTTACCAAAAACTGCTGTTCCCACACGTACAATAGTGGCTCCTTGTTCAATGGCTATCTCAAGATCATTACTCATGCCCATGGAAAGCTCCTGCATTTGAACATCTTCAATTTCCAATGCTGCTATCTGCCTGCTTAAAGATTGAAGCAATTGAAAGCAGGTCCTAATTTTCTGTTCTTCTGCACTAAAAAGACCGATGGTCATTAACCCTTTTATTCTTAAGCGCTTTAATGTTGCAATTTGTTGAACAAGTTCAATTGCCCGATCAGCAGATACACCAAATTTTGATTGCTCACCTGATGTATTTACCTGAATGAGTACGTCAAGATATTTATCCTCAAATTCAAGTCTATGTTGTAATTTCTCAGCCAATTCCAACCTATCAAGGGATTCCAGACATTTTATATTGTATTTAAGCAGTTCTTTTACTTTATTGGTTTGCAGATGACCAATAAAATGACCAGTATGGGAGCAATGTCGTAATGGCTCATATTTTTCTTTAACTTCCTGGATTTTATTTTCCCCAATTAATTGATATCCCGCTTCAAGAGCGATTTTTATTTTTTCAGCAGATACCGTTTTGGTGGCTAGCAGTAATTTAACCTCCTTTTCGTTCCTGCCGCATTTTTTACAGGCCGCAGCGATTCTATCTGTAACAACGGCTATTTGTTCCAATATATCTTGTTCCATGGTTTACAAAATTCATTAATTTTTATTAATCAATTTGCCCTTGCTCTGCATTTAATCTTCCCTAATAAGCAGCAATACATTGCCAGATTTTCCATACACTTTAATTGCAGCATGCTAATTGACTTCTGAAAAGCAGTAAGGCAAATTTTTAATCCAGATATTATACCCTAAAGGTACATCCTAAACAATTATTGATTATTCCTAAATAAGCTTTTGTCCTACGCTTCAATGAATAAATATTGATAAAATCCATTATTACGATCTACATGTATTAAGAATAGAAATACTTAAGGACTATTATGACTAATATAAGTACTTTCTATAAAAACAAACAAATGGTAGTCAACCATGCGATTCTTCTATCAAATACAAGCCCTAATCCTTTAAAATAATTCATAATGCAAATCGCTGATATCCTTATTAATAAAAATTTAATCTACAAAAATGTAGCTCCCTAATTTTTGGGTCCGAAAAATTACTTAAATTGCACCGCAAACAACCGAACCAACCAATCCAGCACACTTTATGTTTGTGAAGCGCGTTTGACCATAGAATAGCAAGCAAAAGGATACAAGGAGGTGCCTTATTTAAACTATATAAATAACATTAAAATGCTTTTTGGAAAGAAAAAGAGTCAGGATCGGGAGGCTAAAGAAGGGAGGCAAGACACTCGGCAAAGTTTTGCAGGTGGTGCTGAAAATCCATTTTTAAAACCAGGGGATATTATTCGTCTAAAATCCAGAGATGGTAAGTTTCAGGTAGCGTCTACCGACCACGAGGGATTCACGGTGATTAATTACCCCACCAAACGTGGAAGTAGTAAGCCTATCAGATGCCAATGGGAAGATTTCAGACACTGGTCTCGTCAATAACAACATTTAGTCCAAAAGGTACGTTCAAAGGACAATGAAAGTAAGATTGAAACCAAAACATGCGGCTATATAAAAAAGGATTTAGAAAAATATGGAAATTTATTAAATAAAAATTCACCAGTTTACCCTATACCAAAACTATATAGACTTTACAACCCAAAATGGCCTCGCTGCCCAGGGAAATTGATTAATAAATTATGTGATTAAGGTTTTAGTGAGGACCCTGCTGCAACAAAATCGCCCTGATACTTTAATTTTTATCAGGGCGATTTTGTTTTTACTTCTGGAATATCTTAATTATTTCAATTCACGGATTTTGATATTTCTCCATGCGCTGGACCCAGGATGCTGCTGCAATGCAATATGTCCTTTGGCGATTTTTCCGAAATCAGCAAAATATTTGTCAGAAAACTTACTATTGGCAACCATTTCATTCCATTGGTCACTACCCATCTGACCATCAAAGGTCTTAACGCCATTTAAATAAAAGGTCAGATGCCCCTTGTCCTGAATCAAGCGGACTTTATTCCATCCTCCCACAGGTACGGGTTTAGAGACACTGGCATCTCCAGACATATCATATAGGCAACCCGCCAAATGATTTTGTTTTTTATTATCTGAGGCATCTATATTATCCAATACCTGCATTTCAGGACCAGTCTGATAAGTGGCATTGTATTTCGGATCTTCCTGAACATCGAAGATAATACCACTATTACCTCCCTTAGAAATCCTCCATTCTAAATTCAGCTCATAATTTTCATATGCATCATTGGTCACAATATCTCCTCCCCCCGACTCTGGCTGAGTAGGATCAAACACTAAATTACCGTCTTTTACTTGCCATCTGGAGCCAACAGTATCTCTTTGAAAGGTATGCCAACCTTTAGTATTTTTGCCATTAAACAATAACTTCCAGCCCTGTTTTTTTTCTTTTTTGGTAAGGGTATTGGGTTGTTGCGCCAAAACCGCCGTACCAGTAAAGGCTAAAAAAGCCCCCATCAGAAATAGTTTTTTCATGATGCTTTTATTTTGATTTTGATTTTAATCTTGTTTTATACGTTTTATTGAACAACAGATTACAATTTCGTCCTTTAAAAATAATAAAACTAAAGCAGAATGATGCACCTGAAAGCAAAATTAAATGTATAATGCGCTTTGATTTAATATTGATTAACAATCAAATATAAACCAAGCGCACCCATCCTAAGCCTGACTGTTAGTTTAGAAATATATTTTTCGGCATTAAATCACTTCATGCGTTTTCTATTCATGGCCCATGCCAGGTAGTTCTGGTCGGCGCATTTTATATTCTACCGGATTTAAAGCTTCCAGAAATGCGACCAAGGCCTCTTTTTCATCGGCAGTGAGCTGAAGGGGGCGTAAAATCGGATCTGTATGTGGATAAAGAGAATCTACCGCAGGACTCACCTTATTATCCAGCTGATGCATTCCGCTATTATATATATTAATAACTCCGGTAAGATTGTCAAATAATCCATTATGCATCCAAGGCCGGGTATGGAGTAAATCCCTAAGTGTCGGTGTTTTAAATTTGCCCACATCTTCTTTTTTACCCGTCACTAGAAAACGACCCAGATCCTGGAATTTTCTACCATAATAACTAAGTCCGATATTATGATACTGCAAATCTGTAAAATAAGGTCCGTTATGGCAGTTCATACAACGAGCTTTAGTCCTAAATAAATGCAACCCTTTGATTTCCTCAGGCTTTAAAGCTTTTTTATTCCCTTCAACAAAAAAATCGAACCGGGATTTCTTACTCCTTAGCGTCTTTTCAAAACTTGCCAGTGCATATGTAATTTTGGACAGCGTAATATCACTATTTCCGTAGGCATTTGTAAACAAGGAATCATAACCTGCAATTTTCATTAGTTTAGCAGGTAATGATTTGACATCCATATCCATTTCATGATGCTCGGCCAGTGGTGCAGTCGCCTGACTTTCCAGACTGCCCGCCCGACCATCCCAGAACAACTCTTTTTGAATAATGACATTTAATAAGGAGGGCGTATTTCGATTACCCTGTAAATGATCATTGCCTAAAGCTATTGTTCTTCCATCTTGCCAGGCCATATCCGGTTCATGGCAGCTACTACAGGAAATCTGACTACTTCTAGACAATCGGGGATCAAAAAATAAGATTTTACCAAGTTTTACAGTATCGTCATTATCCCATTTTAAATATTCTTTATTACCGGGCATCGCACCAAGTTCCTGATAAACAATCCCAGAATCAATATTGGGTTTCGGCCAGTCACTGACAGGTCCCTGATATAAGTTCACGATTGAATCTGTCAAACTATCAGTTGGCAGGAAACTATATAAATCATGATAAAAATCTCCCATTTTGGAAGCCTCATGCCATGTTTTATTATCCAGCCGGTCACTTATATAAGCGCTGCAAAGGGTCAGCATTCCTATCAATACAATAAAATAACTCGTTTTTTTCATCACAATTTTTCTTACCATTAAAAAACCAATCAAACCTTTAACAAAAACAACATCAAATCTCCAACTGGAAAATTTATCTTAAAGGTATAGTTTAAAAGCCAGACTAATAAACAGTCGATGGGCTTTACCTGAAGGATTATATTGAGATAAATCAATACCAGCCGGCAATTCAAGCGTACCCAAACCTTCTTTTACATTCAGACCTTTTTCATAACCTGCCTGCAGTTCAAAACCACTATATACTCCTTTAATCAGCTTAGGGCTGGAATACCCCAGGCTAAAATCAGCATTAATTTTCGGCGTGCTCAAATAATTAATAATCGGATAAAATATCTGAGTGGTAAAATAATTTTGCTGGGTACCAGGAACACTTGCCTGCATCGTCAATGGATACCAAAGTCCAGCATTCAGAGAAAACTTCCACAAGGAAAAATTTTTTTCCGGAATATAAACAGCACCACTAAGCCCGGCTTCCAGATTTTCGCCGTCCAGCGAATGAGCCGCTAAAATATCCTGGCGATTTAATTCGTTATAGTATGCATGGCCTCCCCACTCCCAGCTAAGGGTATTTTTTGATATTTGGACTGTTTTTAAATCATTTTGCTTTACATCCTGTATACTGGCATACCCATCTTTAATTTTTGCTGATCTGAATTGCATAAAACGGACGCCCAGATGATTATCAGTCGAAAAATAGTTTCTACCTCCAAAAATCGTATTTGAATCATGCCCTTTAAATCGGTTGAAGACAAAATCCCAAAGTGAAGTACGCGTGTTGGAACTCGTTTTAAATTGTAAAGAACCGTTATATGTACCTTCGGACCACCGGGCCAGTTTATCATAAATTAATAAAGTATCCGGCTGGTATCTACTATCGGTATAGGATTTCTGATAAGTGAATGCCCCTCTCAATATATAACTTTTCTTAATACGATTCCAATGCCGGGCAAAATCAAGGCTTACCCCTTCATGATCTTCCACCTGATCATACACTAAATCATTTTTTTTGACGATGGATCCATAACCCATATTCAGATAATAATCCCGGTCTGGGTTAGCATTACCTGTTTCAAACATTTTATTTTTATATTTGATACTGATATCATCCCGGCCGTAGCCTTTAATCAAACTTAAGCCTACCAAAGTATTCCCTTTTTTATAAGTAAGCCCCGGCTTGAATATAGCCTGCATCCAGTTATCTTCCGGCCTTGGATCCACCGACCCGGTTGAACTGTTATGCATATAATCAGCCCCAAGCCCCAGATAAAGTCGATCCTTCAATACATCATACCCCAACAAAAAGCCCATATTGTAAATCTGTCTTTGAAATTTACCTGCCTTACCGGCAAAATAATAATATGGAGTTCTGCCATCTAAATGACTGCTTAAGTTATTAGAAAGACTATCTTCCCAGACTCGGTCAAAGGAGAAATAACCTGCCAGTTTGATTCGGCCTAGCTGGCGGATCCCCCAGGTTGATAAATTGGCATTCTTTTGCTCAAAGGCAGCTTGAGGATTATGCAGTCCTCCTTTGTACCCGTTAAATCCTACCTCCAGCTCCCCGGCATCTTTGATACTGTCCTGAACCAGGGCCGTAAGGCTACTTCGGGTCCCCTTTAACCAGGATTTTCCGATCTCCTGCATATAAAGAGCCCGCTGCCTGTCTAATTTTTCTTCCTTATTTAAATAATAAGAATCCGGTCTTAAAAAACGGTCTACCGAATCCTTTTCTTTTTGTCTCAGCAGGCCCTTTTCCCGCAACATGGTTTGTACAGGCAATTGCGCCATTACTTTTTGCAGGGAACTCATTAAAAGCACCCCTGCAAAAGCAATGACTAAAATTTTAATTTTACCTTTTATCGCATTCACACTATTCATTAATTGGTCGTAAAGGAAGCAGCAGATTTAGAAGGATCCGCTTTTTGTTTTGTTGAAAAGTCATTCCCAGAATTATTAGTATCCTGCAAAATAATTCTGTCTCCGATGGTTTTTGCAATTTTACGAATCAGGGACTGTGATGAATACTGTCCGGCTTCTACATAGGCTGGATTGCCATCCAGGCTGTTTGGCAATCTTTTGGGAGCCCTACTGCTGGCATTAGGATGCGTAATTTCTACGGCGTCAATTACATCACTCACCGGAAGCTGCACGAATTTCTCTGTATTACTGGTAATTTCAGTAACAGAAGGATCCGGATAGCTAGGTAAAGCATCAATAGCTGTTGATGTTCTAAACAGTATAAAATCATCCTTGCCGGTAGCATTCATTACCCAATCTTTAAATGCAGCTCTGAATATCACCATATTAGGCACATTCGGGTTATCCAGATCGGATGCAAAGTTTGTATAAGTACTTGGATTACCAGAAACACTTCTTAAATAATCCTGTAAATAGGTCTCAAAGTCCGCTCCGCTTAAATCAACGGTCAGACTTGGATCTGTTACAGTGATTACTTCATGATCCTCACTATTATCTGTATAAGGTTTTTGATGATTTAAACCAGTCGCTGCGATAATTAGACTTTTGCCAGGAGCCAAAGGATGGTCCTTGCCGCTTCCGGGAATCATAAAGACTTCTTCCAAATAAACAAAATCATTTGAGGCGTCTTTGCCCTGAACATCCATACCAATTGACTTAGACCAATCAAAGGTGGCTGCCCCTTTAGCTACCGTTGATAAATTCGCATGGGAGCTACCTATATAAAGACTATCCACATAAATGGTATCGTTGGAGTTATTATAAATTTCTACAAACTGATCCCTGAATGTGGCACCTGTTTTAATGTTAGATCCTGCATAATAAATCTGTTTAAAAACAAGGTCGCCAATCCGACCAGCAGCCAGTGTCAGATCCTGCTGAGAAGTGGAGGTTAGCGCTATACTCCCGGATGCGTTTAGCGTTACGTCTGTGCTGGTTGGAATACCGGTCAGACTTTCATATTCTTCCTTCGTAAATACGCGCGAAGCAGAGATCGTATAATTTCCTGGAGAAACGCTTTCAAAGCTTACCAATCCTTTGTCGTCAGAGCTCGCGTTATAAGACTGCCCTGTTGTACTGTTTTCTATTTTAACAGCAACCGCATTTAACGGAAGGCCCAGCCCCTGCTGTTCTGCTTCATAACTTACCTGTACATTTAAAGCCACTGGTTGCACAGTGCTAGTGATATCATCTTTCTTACAGCCTTGGGTAAAAAACAGTATCAAGGCTAATCCAAGGGCGCTTATGGATTGAACTCTTAGTTTAATGACTGGAACTTTCATAAAAGATTATTTAAATTGGTTTATAATATTTGTTTATTTTTTTTTAATTGGTTAATTCTATTTTGGATATCTATGCCCTTAATAATTTTATTGAGCCTTCAATCATTTGCGATATCTGCCATTATAAGGTAAAAGTTATCCCTGCTGTTAAACTTGGTTCCGTATTATAATAGGTCCAGCTATTTGTGCCTGGCTTATTATATTCTGGCCTTATATTAAATATATTATACCCCCTGATTGTCAACCTAATTTTCTTGCGAATCTCCTTTGCAATTGTGACATTAAAATTGGAGTAAACAAAAGGAAGCTTATCTTCAGCAAACAAGGTTTGTTGATCTTTCAAATAAGCATACTTTTCCAGTCCCCTATCCTGTTCAGCAATATCTATTACCTGCATCGCACGGTTGATATAGCCTATAGCCAGCATATCACTAGCCGGCGAGATCCTTGTCTGAAGTAAGGATAAATCAGCGGATAGCGTAATGGTAAAGCCAAGTTTAGGGATATGAGTGATCGCAGATAAATTACTGTTCCAGGTTGTATTTTTATAGGTTGTCCCATTATATATAGCATATAGCGCCTCAGACCCTGCCCGAATTGTTTGGTCACTCAGCGCTTTTATATTTCGTTGGAAACGACTATCAAATTTAGAAAACACCAGTCCTGAACTCACAGATAGTTTCGTGGCCAGAGGTTCAATTTCCTTGGAGGTAAACATTAAATCAAAACCATAATCTGCTGTATAACCACCATTGGAAGCGATCATTCTGCTTACGCCGGCATAAAGACTAGAATCTCCTGTTTCATAATAACTTATGGTTTTATCCTCATTGATAAAATAATCATAATCAGGCAGGGTTATAGGAATATACTCGGTGGAGGAAGTAAATCCATCATAATTTCTTTTAGCATATGCAGTTATAGAACCGCTGCCGGCTTTTCCATGATAATTCAAGGCAAACTCCAGGGTTTTACTTTTAGCAGGTTTTAAATCAGCATTATCCGTTTTTACCTGACGTGTATAGACAAGGTAAAGGCTCTGATCTGCATTGCCTGTATAAAGATTTAACAAGGGGATATCCAACCAGGTGGGTGCCGGATAACGTGTACCGAGAGCCGGAGCTTTGGTGCTTTCTCCGTAGGCAAGAGAGATGCCCCAATCCTTTAAGATTTGATATTGCCAGCTTAATCTAGGTTGATACGTATAAAAACCATTTTGAATATCCGCTCTTATCCCCAAATAAAATCCATAGCTCTTATCTAAAAACTTCCCATTGATATTATCCTGAAGGTAAAGACCCACATTGGTCAGAAATGGCAGTAACTTACTATAATCCACGGGCCTTTCTGTTTTATAACTAGAGGTACTCCATCGAGGCCGTGTGGGATCAATTACAATACCTGGACCATTATTACCCGAAGTAGAAACAGACCCACCTGCTTTGAATTGATGACGCATGGTTCCGGTTAGAAATGTTTTGCTGGTAAGGTCCAAATTTGCACTGGCGGTAATGGGTATTCCGATGATGTTTTGAACTGCTAAATACTGACCCGGAACAAAATATCCCTTGTAGATTCCGGTAGTATCCTTATCTGCAATGGACTTTACAGCCGCATTTAATATCCATTGGTCATAAGACTCCTGTCTGCCCCTGGAATAAGAAGCTGTAAAGTTTAAGCGTCGCAAAATACCTGAGGTAGGCTGATAGTTCAGACTATTGGAAAAATTTAGATTATGGCCTGAAGCAAAAGTCCTTCTATCTCCATCATCCGGATCTACCTTAACATCATCGAGTCTTTTGTCAAATCCCACATTGAAACTATTGGAAAGGCCTTTTGCAAGATCCACGGACCATTTAACACTTCCGTTTACTCTTGAATAGCTCTTCATGTTATCACGTGGATTAGCATTGCTATAGGTATAGCCGCCACTAAAGTTTAAGGCACCTAGTTTTCCACCAAGGCGGACCCCTTTGGCTAACGTCGCTTGAGTGGAACCCCCATTTATTTTTAAAGAAACACTAGTGGGAGAAGCTCCAGCCCTTGTCGTAATTAAAATCGCCCCATTTGTCAGATCGCCATAACGGGCATCCGCAACACCTTGAATCACTTCTATTCGTTCAATATTCTCCACAGGAATATCTCTTAAATCCAGGCCATTATAAGGCACATCAAAACTCCCGTCACTCTTACTGGAAATGGTAGCTTGTCCACCCAGGCCTCTGATCGACAAACTTCTGGCCTGCATATTGGCATCATTAGAAATCCTGACTCCATCAATGAAAATAGCCACCCCGAAGGAGTTATTCATCCCATTTTGGTCTGTGGCATCTGTCCGAAGCGTTAAGGTCTGAGGGTGTTGTAAATCAGGCGCTTCCGTTTTCTTACCGGGTAACATCTGCAATACTTCGGCTAGTGAAAAAGCCTGAGACTGCTCGATGGCTTCCCTGTCAATAATAATAGAAGAGTTAGAATTAACTCTTTCTCTGAAACCCTGAACCTGTACATCTTTCAAGGTCAGGCTATGGTCTTTTAGATTTATTACCAAAGGTTGGTTTAAATCAATACCTGCCAAAGCAATACTTTTGGACTCCTTATTTACATACCTGAAGACCAACTGAGTCGTAGAGTCAATGCCTTGAACCTGTATAAGAAATGCGCCCTTATGATCCGTATGGGTTCCAATATGAAGTGATGGGATGGCTACACTTACAAATTCCAGAGGATGGTTATTTTCATCATATACAAATCCTTTTAATTCAATCAGTTTTTGATTAAAGACACCCTCTTTGAATTTATGGGCTCCAGAATTCTTTGACTGCCCTATGGTATTTGTGAACGCAACCAATAGAAAAATCAACATTAGGCATAGTACCTGCCCATGTTTATAAAAGGAAAATTCAAATAGATGTTTAAAGCATAATACTAATAAGTATCTCACTTTATTAATGCCTTTCCTTAAATTCTCATCACTAGTTGGTAAACGTTCCCGGTTATAAATTGCCATTATACTTTTAAAGAAAATAAGAGTACAAAGGTCCTATGTGTCTAGGGAAATCATTTATCAATTCGGGAAAAATATTTCATAATCACAGTTGAGATTTTTAATTATTTAAAAAATTAAAATTTATAAACTATTTTTTTTAAAAACTTTATAAATAACATTAATAATAAATACGAAATCACACATTCATTTAAGTTCTTTAACCATATCAGTTATAAGAACTTATGAAAAAAAACTAATTCTTAGGGCTTTTAGTATTAAGCTATTTAAAATAAAACATTTCATCATATTAATAAATTTTTTATTCGTTTATAAGTAGTCTTTTTTAGGATACATATCGTATCAGAACCGGTAAACTGCAATCCTTAAGGCATAATGTGTTGGGTTGTTTTTTTCGCTCTGTGCCTCCTGGAAAAAACAACACTGAATTGTACTCCATATGATGAATCGTAGGAGTGCCATACAACAATCCTTAGTACCTCATAAAATAAAAGTTGTTGTTTATATTATAGAGCATAACTGCCAGTCGGATTTAATTACAAAGGCGGTTCATTGTTATTCAATCATTTTCCAGGTTCCAACCGGAGACTTCAAGCTCCACATTCCCCTTACCTTCACCGCTTGGCTCTTCTTCAATTATTTTTTTAGCGTCTTTTACGGCATAACTACAAGTTATGGTTCTGCTTTCTCCTGGAGCCAGTTGAATAAAGTTATCGCTGTAAATGGCGGGTAAAATATCTTTACCCACACTACCATCTGCTTTTTTCTCTGCCGCACGGATTCTTATCTGAAAGGCGACTACGCTCCCTTTATTGGTCAATGTTATTTTGTGTTTAACCGAATCCCTTAAATGTCCTCTGACTAATTCCCTTGCTTTTTTTACTTCCACCCTTGTCTTAGGCATACTTTGCAAACTCTTATAATCTGCATAATCAGTTTGTGGGGTCATCCACCAATTTGACTTTGACCAGTTCAGTGCATCTTTTTTACGGGAAAGCCAGTACCAGTTAGTACTAATTATTTTGCCGGATTCATCCTGTAGCCCTAATCGTAAAAAATAAGTATCTGAATAATCATCCGTTGGCGCTGGCAATGAAAAAACACTTGTTGTACCATCGGCTCCAACCTGGGCTGCCGAAAGTTTATCGAAGACTTTTTGGCCGTCCAGGTTAAAAATCTCGGCCTTTACAGTTAGGTCATTTTTCATTTTCAGGGTGGAATTCACCAGTGCGACACTATTATTAGCATAGGAATATTGCACATGTACAGGTTCCATGGCTTTTTTAATGCCAAAATAAGTACCTCCCGGATTCAGATAATAATCGAATGTATGCCATATAAGACTTGGCCATGGGTTTGCACCCATCCACTGAATGACACCTGTGGCCGTATTATATTTATGTAAACCATATGCTTCCATCATCGCACGATGCGCTTCATAATTCTGGGCCTGTGCTTTTTTAGCGTAGTCCTTCATATCAGATACTTGTCCATAACGTGCAAAAAGGGCCGTATTAAAAACCTTTGTTGTGCCAAACTTCATCGTACCACAATGATAATTCCAGTCGTCGGAATCATAGTGGAGGCCATCCCCTTGCAAAAACCTGGTCAAACTTTCATATGGCGGAATGGAAGGTCCAGGAGAGATTTCTGTAGCAAAACTCCAGGTTCCCCCATATTGACGCTTGTTATCTGATTCCCAATAAATGGGTGGCACCCATTCGTAAGGCCCCGCCATCTTTACCCCACTGTAACCGGAAACCTGGGATTTGGATTCATTGGCAGTAGCTAATATAGGATTAGGCCAATGCAGAGATTTCTCAATAGCCAGATAATCACGCTCCACCGAAGGGTCTCTTGGAGGCATATCACTCCCATTCAGCCAAACCATAATACAGGCCTTACTTCTTAGCCAGTACATCATGGAACTATCAGAGGCCATGGCTACAGCCCTCTCTGCACTGGTCCAATTTTCCGGATACTGCCAGGCACCGCAGCACATCCAGCCTGTCATAACCAGCATGCCATATTTGTCACAAAGGTCATAAAAGGTTTCATCCTCAAATTTACCTTCCGAACGAATAATATTTAGATGCATATCCTTATATAGCAATATTTCCTGCTGCTGCCTTTTTGCGGTGCGTCTTTGAAAAATATCCGGCGACCAGGCTGCTCCCCTTAGCATAATGCGTTTACCATTTATCATAAACACCCGGGAATGATTGTCAATGAGACTGGAAGTCACCTCCCGAATCCCAAACTCATCGACTACAGCACTACACAATTTATTATCCTGATAAACAGAGAGCTTTATATGATTTAATAGCGGCTCGCCATATTGCCACGGCCACCAGATTTTAGGGTTTTTAATATTTAGTGCGGCAAAGGACTGATATGAGAAACTAACATCCTGCTTTTCTCCTGGAGCTAAGCTAACAGTTTTGCTCACCGATTTATGGTGATTCAACACAGCTCTGACCTCTACTTTTTGGCTGACGTTGGTATAATTTGTTACCAGACCGTGTACGGTCAGGTGAGCCACATCTAATGATGGTAAATCAAAATGCGTATCAACTTGTGGATATTGAACTCCCACTTTATCATATCCCAGCAGCACAACATCGTTGACTATCCCGGCATTATAATCAGGGGGATAATGAATCCAATCCGCATAATCGATGGCCAAATCGCCATCCTTCCTGTTGGGATTAAAAGGCCTTAAAATTTCCAGGGCAAGCACATTTTTTCCAACAGCTACAGACTTCGTAATATCCAAATCAATAATTCGCATGGGACCTTTAACTGCAGATGAATCTGCTATTAAATGTCCATTAACCCACACATTGGCCTTATAATTAACACCTTGCAATTTTAATACAACATTTTTCCCATCAAAATTACTAGGCAAGCTGAATTCTTTTCTGAACCACCAAGGTTTATCTAATGCCGGATCCGACAACTTTTTAAAATTTTGTCCCATAAAGGGATCGAAATCATAATAATCATTGGCCAGGAGGCCTCCGATAATGGTGGAAGGAACGGAAATCTGATACCAGTCAGTGGGCCGGAAATTTTTACTTGAGAGATCGGTCCCATTTTGCGTTATTTTTAATGAGGATTGCATCTCCCATCCATCTTTTAAGATTAATTCATTGGAAGCTTTTAATATTTCATTTCCGGGATTAGCAGGCTGACAGGCTCCATATACACCTAATAAACAAAAAATAAATATGCAGAGCCCTTTTAATTGTTTTATCATAGTGGTAGAATTGTACTTTAAAACATGGATTCGTGGCAAGAGCCATCCATCAATACTGAAAGAATAACAGCGGATTGTATCAAAAATAACCAATTTACTTCGCTTTTAAAGCTTTATTAGCCGCCTGTTATTGTATTTAAACCTTTATTTTGGCATTATTCGCATAAATACCGAGGCCGGAATGGAAGCTTTACGAATAAATAGCGGATTTGCAAAGATTGTTCAGGAAACCCAGAAGCAACATTATTATTTAATTAGAAAACATAATAAACTGAAAATTAAATAATTAATTAATATCAAATATTTGGATACAGCCGGCAAACAATTAATATCTGGCTTCAAATGATGCTATTTTTCCCGGTCGTAATATAGTGCGGCAGCACCTAAAATCGCTCCATGAATTAATGTGGATGGATAGATTTTTATTTTTGTAAGAATACCGGGATATGCGAAATCCTGCAAGGCAAGCATCATACTTTTCTCAAATAAATCAAAGGCCTGACTGATAGACCCGCCTAGTACAATACAATCAGGGTCGTATGCATACATGGCAATTTTTATAGCCTGCCCTAAATGATGACCAAATTGCTGATACATTTTTATGGCAGCAGACTCTCCTTTTCTGGCTTGATTAAAACAAGTCTTTCCATCTACCCCATGTTTAATAAAAAAAGCCCCACTCACATAATCTTCAAGATTACTGTCCAGATAAGGCATACAACCAATCTCCCCTGCTCCACAGTTTGGTCCGCTATAAAGCTTGCCGTTAAGAATCAAACCAGCACCGAGTCCCGTTCCGAGCGTCAGACCTACCAGCGACATGGTTGGTTTGCTTTTTTGATCAGCGTCAATTATTTCATCCACGGGCTGCATTTTAATGCCATGGCTTCTCTGGGAATGATCTGCCTCACCAAAATAGAACTCTCCCAATGCAAATACATTGGCATCGTTATTTACAAGGGCCGGAATCCTGAAATTTTTCTTAATTAATTCACCAAGTTTCAATTCCTTACACGCCGGAATATGTTGGATATCGAAAACAGTTCCTGTTTCAATATCCACAATACTGGGTACTCCAACACAAATAGCAACTGGATGTACCTTTTCATGTAAGGATAATAATTCAGAAATCAAAGTCGATAAGGAAGTCCATACTTCTCCAGCACCCCCCTGATTAGGTGTAGGCTTACTAATAATGTCAGTCATAGCCTTCCTGGAAACCAAGGCAGCTCTTAGCTGAGTAGCTCCAAAATCAATTCCTATTACCCATGAATCCTTATGCGCTTCCTCTTGTATTAGCCTATCTGAATTAATTACATACATTTTTTCACCTCCCTTAAACGCTATTCTTTATTTTTTATATAAAAATTCTCATATATATATAAACAACTGCCGAAGTCGACTTACTCCAAATAGGACCACCTCCCCGTGATTTCCCCCAGGCCGGCATTTTTATCATATTTCAGGGTTAAACCTTCTCAATTTTGTTTTTATTACCGCCAATGGTTGCATTATTAATCAGAGGTTTTGCCCAAAATCCTATACTTAAAATATAACCCATGGTCAAAAACAACATGGACATGCCAGCGGTAAGGCCAAAACTGTCACTTATTGCTCCCATTATCAGCGGAATAATGGCGCCACCAATAATAGCAGTGACCAAAATCCCAGCAAAAGAACCGTGGTGCTCACTTAAAGAATTAAGGGCCAGGGAGAAAATAACCGGATACATAACCGAAATAAAGAAGCCCACCATTGGAAATGCGTATAAAACCAAGGTTCCGGTCCCAAATAATCCAATAGCCAGACTAATCATGGCAAGGATAGTAAACAATTTTAGTAAGGCTCTGCTATCCATAACCTTTAAAAGAAATAAGCCCAAGATATTGCCTATTGTCATGTAACCCCAGAAATTGCCAAGCGTATCCGCTGCTGTGGCTGGCTCTATCCCATGGAGCGTCTGTAACAATAATGAAATATTATTATTTAATCCCTGCTCCGTTCCCACATAAAAGAAAATTCCTAGAAAATACAGGATTACGACAGGCTTTTTAATCAAATCCAGATGGACCTTAAGACTTCCCGCCTTTTCATCCAGTGTAAGTTCAACCTTCGGAAATTTCATAAGCGCGATAATCAAAATCATTAACAGGGAAATCCCTCCAAAGATCCAATAAAGAGCAATCCAGGGCATTCCGGCCGGAACCCAATTGGAATAAATATCCCCCCCCTGAACGGAGAGACGTTGTACAACATAAGTGAATGCTCTCGGACTTAGAAAGGAGGCTGCTCCAAATATCAATTGAGCTAGTACAGAAGTGAAGGCATAGTTTTTTTCTCCTCCCGCCGTTCTAAGTAACGGGTTGATGACGACTTGCAGCATGGCCATACCACTTCCTATAATAAATAAAGAAATAATAGCTGTCAGATAATTTGGCCATATTGCCAGCAGCAGAGAACCTATAAAGGACGTTATAAAGCCAAAAATCATAATCTTTTTCTCCCGGTATCTCTCCAATAATATTCCCGTTGGAATGGAGACAAGACCATAAGCTATAAAAAAAGCAAAAGGAAGCAAGGCTGCCAGGGTCAGGCTCAGATTAAAATCCTTAATAAAATCAGGATTTAGGGCTCCAATTATATTGGTCAGAAAGGAGATCACAAAAAATGTGAGCATTATCAGGACAACAATAGTTAAACTCCTCTTCATTTTTATTAGCTATTTTAATATGTATAAGATTACAACCCCTATGTTTTAATCGATTCGTGCGTTGATATGAGGTCTTCTGATAAAAAATATTACGGAAGATTGGCCCACAAACAAAGAAGCACCAATCAATATATTTAAAAATGGCCCCCCAACAGCCGTAAAATATTAATGCTCCCATTATCCCTTAAAATCAGGACATTAATCGGCAATTCCTCTATAAATATAAGGTCATTGAAGTTTTTAGCAAAAAATTGCAACCATTTATTACCTGAATTAAATAAGGCATTTTATCCGTCTAATTTCAACTGTGGCATACAAATCCAATTATTACCACAATTAAAAGGTATATCGATTCAAAGAACAGTATCCTGTTTCAAAAACAAATTGATTAAGCGACTGAATTAAATTACCATTTGATTTCCCTGATAAGAAATAAAGCCTGCCCCAGAGATTAAGCAATCAAAACCTAATCTCGTTTCCTTTTCCTTGCGAATGAATATTATATAATTCATCTTTATTTTAAATTCTTGTTTCCATTTCTGAGGGCCTACTTCTTTGTACCTGATAGATATTCTTTACAAATACCAGGATTTTAAAATTATCGTCAGTCATGCATTAATTTTATCCTACAATGGCAAAGAACAACCTCGATAGAAAGCGATTAGGACAGCATTTTAAAGAATTAAGGACCCGCCTTGGATACTCTTTGGAGAATCTTGCCAGTATTACTGGCGTAAGTGCCCCAACCATTAGCCGGTTGGAAAATGGCCATCAAATTACCTTAAAAAAGCTGACCTTTATTTGTCAGGTCTTGGGGATTTCTCTGGAAGATTTAGCCGGGAAAAGCTATATCCAGATCTCCAACAAGCAGTTTCAGGCCAATATCAAAAAGAAAATTGAAAAACTCCCCCTGTCATCAACAACTTATAAGGAAATTAATGAGGAAGCCAAAAGTTTTCATGGACCTTCCTACCTTGTGAAAATGGCTATGGAGGAAGGTTATTTGAATGAGTTCCGGGAAGTCCATGAAATTCAGCAGCACATCCACTACACCTCAAAAATAACTTTACTGCCATCCAGCATAACCAATGCCCTGAAACGAAATCCGGGAATTATTTATAAGGCTAGCGAAAGAAACGGTTACCTTAAATATAAATGCAAAGCAGCAAAAAAGGGAACAAAAAAAAGACCTTAAACACGATCTTCTGTTCTGATTTATTAAATTACAGGATGCCATAGCACGATAAGAATCCAGTAATACCCCCTAACACATAACGTTACTCAGACACTTTTAAGATATTTATCAACACCCTATTGGCTTAAACATAACCCGCCTGTTGTCGTAATATTACTACAATGATTTCCAAGGATTACTACAATTAAAACATATTGAAAATCATAATTTTGTTATTACAATTCAGAATAATGACGACACTCATTATTTAAATTTTAATTTGAAGATGCCTACACTATAGGTGCCAGGGTTAATTCGCAACCAATTTGGATCATATAAAAAACCATTTTACTCTGGTACCTATATAACTTGTAGCATCATTTAAAGGATTAATATAAGGCATGCAGTAAAATTATGGTGCCTGATTTTGCCCGTTAATTTGTTGCCTATTTACATAACCATTTTAAAAAGCAACATACAATAATTGGCTTTCGGCCCATCCGTCCCTGTCAGTCTCAACAATATGTACCCGCTGTAAAATCAGCTTTCGATTTCCCTATGAAAAACACCTACCTTCTATTGCTTGCCTCGTGAAAGCAACGAATAAGAAATAAACTTAATAAATCTGACGATATAAATATATTTCCGATTAAGGACCGATTTTCCAATATACAAAAATTTGTCTCTAGTAATCTCTTTGATTGTATTCGCCTTTTGAGAAGTAGAAAAGCAATGCCCCTGTAGCCATGTTTGGATGTGAATAATCGCATAACACAGGCCGATAGGGGCATTACTAAATTAGGTTTGATTCTTTTAAAAACCAATCAAGTAGACGCTTTTGAATTTTGTTTTATTTTAAATTTATTAAAATTGGCCAAGCCTCGGAGAAAAAAAATACATTTTTCTGCCAACTATTCACCACTTACCATTGTTTCTTATCAATTTCAACTAGTAAAAAAGTAAACTGGCCGACTTTTAAACTTTATAGAAAATGTCTAGATTCTCTTTAAGTTAATGCCGACCAGTCCACATTATAACTACACTAAACGCTTGCATATGATTTAAACAAGGCTCATTATTTTTATGAGGCCAAGTTTTAATCAAGAAATCTCCTTATGGAAGCTCCACCTTAATAATATCCGAGAAGATCATATCATCCACACCTTCAATTTTTACACCTACTCGGGCATAGAAGTAATTCTGATCGGCCACCCCGATGTTTCCTCCTGAAATATCTTCTGGAATTTTAGCTTGTAACGCAATACTTGAAAGACTGCTTAAATCGGATCCTGCTATAGTCTGTTTAGCAATATTATTGTCTTCGTCCACAAAGGATGTGCGATTCACATAGAGTCCTACAAACTCAATATCCTTCGCCCTGCTATCTGTTATAACTTTGCTGATAGCAGCAGAAGCCTTTACTATTGAGTCTGCACCCACAGTAAAATTTGCCTGATCAATCATATAATAAGGCAAGACTTCTATATCCATGTCTGTATTTCCATTTAAATGTAAAATTGTGGTATCGGAACCAGTCTGCTCATCTTGCAGACTTATAAAAGGACCTTGTGCAGAAGGTATAACGAGTTTATAATCTCCATTATACAGCAAAGCAGAAAAGGAACCATCCTGATCCAGGTACACATCAATTGCTCCACTTTTCCCAAAACCATCCTGCCAGAGCTCAAAATAAACAGCCCCGATTCCATTACCATCTGTTAGCCCCGTGTTTTTAACCCGAATCGGATTTCCCTTATAAACTAGGTGGCCGGTAAACCTGGTCTGTGGAGCTGTATAGTTATCTTTTTGACAACTGGCGGCCGCTAAAATCATCCCCATCATAATAGCCATTATCTGATAAATCAAACGAATATTTTTCATAAAATAATTTTTAAAACTAAATAAATACTAGCCGTAACCATGGATTACGGTAGAATACACCGAATTATTGGTTCGGATTTTTAATAATCTTCGGATTATTACTAATAATAGTCTGATCAATAGTGGAGTAATAATTACCTAACTGAAACCGATGCGCTGCAGTCACTTCACCAGGTTTTACGACTTTATAGATCCACTTCCCGTCATTTGCCTTACCGGGAGCATAAACTTTATAAGGCCATAGGCCATAGGCCATGGTATTGGGTGCGGTAGCGGTACCCACTCCCGCTTCTAATTCACTAGCAGAAATAGTCTGACCATTCCATACCTTATGCGCTATGCGCCAACGCTTATTATCAAAAAGCTCATGACCTTCAAAGGCCAGTTCCACTCTACGTTCATGGACAATCCGGTCGAAACTCATATCATTTGCCGTCAGATCTTTTGTGAACCCGGCCCTTTTTCTGATCTGATTGATGTATAAGGCGGCAGAATCCTTGTTCCCTAGCTCATACTCAGCTTCCGCCAGGTTCAACAACACTTCACCAAACCGGTAGCGTACCCACCATACTTCACTTTGGGTTCCTATCTGCCCGGAACCAGTGGCAGGATCCATAAATTTGCGAACATAAAATCCGGTTTGTGCAGCAAATTCCAGTCCGTCAATTGGCCCAGAAAATCCCACGGCCTGCTCCTTATAGTCTCTGTCGGGGAGTTGTGCCTGCCCGCCAAATGTACCTGAGGTAACAATTGCACCTGAGGACGCAACAAAGTAGCCGGCCCAGATATCTACATCCTTTCCTTTAAACTGACTTCCGGGAAGTATAAAAGTCCCTGCCAGACGGGCATCACGATTATTAAAAATATCAGCTTCATTTTCATAATAAGCATAGTCTGAACCGTTTTTCACAACAAATGGCGTGTATTTATTATCCAGTGTTTCATATTTTAAGGCTAGGTTCAGTGTTGGATTCACCCTGCCCCCTTGAGCTTCCTCTGCAATTGCCCTTGGTTGATTATTCAAGGTCCAACCTTCAATAGTTCCACTCTTTAATTTGAAATTCTGAGCAAAAATCACTTCCGGATTGTTACCCTTATCGTAAAACAACGCAGCAAAGTTATCAGCCAAATCATCCGGCTTTTTCATATAAAGACTGTATTTCCCGCTTTTAACCAATGCCAACGATGCATTTCTGGAAATCTGATAGTATTTATTGGCTTCAGAACTTGCAATGCCAACTTCTCCTCCAGAAAGGCTGACGCTAGGAGTACTACTTCCAAATTTAGCTATAGAAGCTGCATATAAGGCAGCTCTGGACTTCATTGCCAGACACAACCCTTTTGAGGCTCTGTCTTGCACACTTGCATCATCGGGCAAATCAACCATTGCCGTATCCAATTCGGACAAAACAAAATCATATACTTCAGACTCTTTCGCCCTGGGCTGTTGCAAATAAGATGGGTCTCCGCTATAATCGTAGGTCAGCGCTTCAGTTACAATCGGCACCCCACCCATTCTTTTGACCAGTTCAAAATAGTTCGCAGCTCTTAAAAATCTGGCTTCTGCAATAAAACGTGCTTTATCCGCATCATCAAGTGCAGTTGCGCCTTTACAACGTGAAATGTAAATATTAATATTGCGGATATAATCATAATTCCACAAGCTCCACCAAGAATATGGAAAATCTGTCTGCTGTGCCCGCCAGTAATTACCTGCTTCTGATGGAAATGCCTCATCAAAATTGGTAAATTCTGACCAGTTGGTGATAGTTTGCTGATCTACATACCCCTTATACAAATCTGCAAGCGCAGAGAAGGCAAGTTCCTTTGACCCGAAAACCTGGTCTGTTGTTAGAATGGAAGTCGGATCATTCGTTAAAAAATCTTTGCTACAGCCAGTCGTCATTAAAGTAATGCCGCTTGCAGCAGCCAAGGCTATTAAAAATATCTTTTTCATAACTTGTATTTTAAAAATTAGAAACTGAGGTTTACTCCCACGTTCAAATATTTACTTTGTGGATAAGTCAAACCATTCCCATCATAGATTTCTGCATCAATGCCATAGCTATGCATATTATCTATGGAAAACAGATTATTCGCATTTACATAAAATCTGGCCTTACTTATTTTAATTTTATCCAGTAAAACATTTGGTAAGGAATAACCAATTTCCAGTGTTCTACATCTGATGTATTTTACATTAGTCAGCCAGAAAGTAGAAGTTTTATTATAATTGCTTTGTCCCCCTTCATTAAAACGCATAGATGGATAATCACCGGCTACCCAGGGACTGTTTACGTCATAGATGTCCTCATGATGCCAATGACTTTCATAGAAAACTTCCTGCAAGGCCCCGCCGTTCTGATAAGGCCAGCGCATTTCGTAATCCCGGATAAAACTATAACCACTACCCATAGAAAAATCCATATGAAAATCAAAGCCTTTCCAATTGACGGCAATATTAAGCCCCCCATTAAATATAGGGTTACGGCCTGCGCCCCAGCCAATGGGACGTGTATCCTGCTGATTTATAACGCCGTCCTCATTTATATCTTTATAGATAAAGTCACCAGGAAGTAGCGTTTTATTACCCTGACCATCTATATTGACAGGATAATCATTAATCTGCTGTTGAGAGGTAAACTGGCCAATGACAGTATAGCCCCAGCTTAAATTCTGCGGACGTCCTTCTGCACTATTGTAATACTCATCAAGAGAATTAAAGAATCTGGGCTTATACGTAGAAACAGTGTAGGTTCTGGCATAAGACATATTAGCTCCTACCGAAAAATCAAGATCCCCTATTTTTCCCGTGTAAGTCAATGCCCCTTCCAGCCCTTCTACCTTATCTTTATTATCTGCCAGATTTTCTTCTGGCAATGTATAACCTAACTCACTGGGCAACAAGACATCATATTTGGTACCTGGAATATCAGATCTTTCTCTTTTAAAATAATCAAAAGTACCGGTCAGTTTATTATGAAACAGGCCGAAATCCAAGCCTAAATCAAGCATATGGCTCTTAATCCAGGTAATATTGGTCACCGGAATTCCTCTGTATGAAGAACTAATAACAGCAGTCCCATCTAAAATAGCAGGATTCCCATTATTATAATCATAGGCTTCCAAATAGGAGAATTCATCGATAGGCAAATTTCTATCATCCCCAGTCAATCCGTAAGAGCCTCTTAATTTCAATTCATTTAAGATGCCAGGGCTTATTAGTTTCTGGAAAAAGGGTTCCTGTGTTATACGCCAGCCTGCTGAAGCAGACGGGAAAGTACCCCATTTATGGTCGGGACTTAAAATATAAGAAGCATCTCTTCTACCAGCAACCTCCAGATAATACTTATTATTATAATTATAGCTAACACGACCAACATAACCAATCTTGGAAGTAGTTACGTCCCCGTCATCATAAGTATCCATTGTGGAAAAATAAATCAAGGGCAGCACATTGGTCGTTGGTACGGCATGGACCCAGTTGCTGAGCTCCTGGCGCTTGTTTCTCTCATTTACGAAAGTGATCCCTATTGTGTGCTTACCAAAACTATGGTTATAATCTGCCTGCAACTGTACATCTGTTGAGGTAAACATCTGTTGTTTACGTTCCCTCCAGGGATTAGAACTACCTCCTGTAACATTATAAGTACTATCCTTAGGGTCAAATGTGTATGCATCATAAGTATACTCATGATTATTAAGTAATTCACTTGCATAGTAATAACCAAATAATCCCTTCAATACCAATCCTTCTATAGGCGTCTTATACTCTGCATTCAAATTGGTTTGTAACACCCTCCAGGTATCGCGGTATTTTCCTGACAACGTAGTATTAAGCAATCCCCAGTTTTCATTATTATGACCGATATCATTCAAATAAGCGGGATTATCATTGGCATATGGCCTTTCCCAAGGGGTGTTACGTAAAATGGCAAAGCGAGCCTCCCAATAATCATCCGTACCGGGAACACCTGGATTTTGCCTGTCTTCAATACGGCCATTAATGGAGGCCCCAATTTTTAGGCGTTTAGTCACCTGAGCGTCAATATTACTTTGAATATTGGTCCGATTGAACTTGTATTCTCTTCCTAATACCGAATTCTGATATAAGTTACTGGCTGATACATAGTAATTGATTTTATCAGAACCGCCAGTAAAATTCAGATTCACATTATTGAGAGGGGCATTGGGCTTTACAATAAAATCATACCAGTTAAAGCTTTTGTAGCCATCCTCTGTTCCTTTCAGATATTTATCAAGTTCATCCTGAGAAATCGGAGTACGGCCTTGGTTGACATCCGCTTCTACTTTCCCTTTCTGCCAGTCATAATTATCAACTGTTTTGGGGAATCTAGTCCAGTTCTGCCATCCCATGTAAGCATTTAAGTTAATCCGATTTGCGCTTCCAAGTTTACCTCTTTTAGTTGTCACCAGCACAACTCCGTTTGCAGCTTCTACTCCATAAATTGCCGCCGAGGCATCCTTCAGAACGGAGATACTTTCTATATCATTTGGTGAAATATTATTAAACTGCCCTTCATCCTGAGGGATTCCATCAATAATAAACAGTGCAGATCCCATATTTCTGATAGAAACACTGGCGCTGGCCCCGGGCCTACTATCAGACATTCTAAATGTAACCCCAGGCAATTTACCAGCCAAGGCTGCACTAACAGTAGATCCATTATGATTGTTTTCAAGATCCTTGCTGCTAACTGTAGCAATAGCAGAAGTTACATCAGATTTTTTCTTATTTCCGTATCCAATCACCACAACATCATTTAGGCTGCTGTCAGAAGATTCTATTAACTGAATATCCAGACTTTCTGTTGCACCAAGTGCCAGCCTTTGTTCAATATACCCGATATATGACACATAAAGCGTATCACCGGCGTTTGCCTTAAAAGAAAAAGATCCATCTGACTCAGATAATGCTCCGGCTGCCCCATCAGGCACTTTTAAAGAAACCCCTTCCATGGGTTTTCCCTGCGTATTATAAACATGACCATGGTAACTATGAAGAACAGCCATTTGGTTGTTGTTACCAACAGTTGTGTCCTGGGCAAAAACGCCATCAGGATTAAAAAGAACAAGTATTAGGATTAATAATAATGAAGTAAAAGCCCGTAATAGTGTCATTGCAAAGTCCTTACGTCCTTTATCGATAAGAACGGATTGGGCCATATGAGGTGCACTATTTTTATTCATAGGCAGCCCCATATTACCTTGCCGCTCCAAATCTTCAACAATATTGTTGATTTGATAATAATCGTTTTGCATTTAAATAATTTTAGAATAGTAAATAGTTATAAATGATCGTATTGAAAAAACTATTGCAGGCCAAATTCAGCTGTAATTAGAAAGCTCATTCAAGAGCCTGCAAAAGATGGACAATAGATTATCCGTCTTCCGTTAAACTATGCAACATGGCCCTTGTATATTTTAATGCACCCCTGGTACGAGTCTTCGTATGTAAGTCGCCACAATTAAAAAAAATTAATTTAACTTGATGTAAGCAACTGCAAGTCCTCACTTTTAATTCTAATGAATCTTTATGCCATCCATCTTTCCCGATGCCATACCAGACACTCTTCAAAATAATGATCGATTTATATTTCATTTTTTTCATTTCCTGCATTTTAAAAACAAGAAAAATCCTAGCTACTGCCGGTAGAGGACATAAGTTTCCTGGTCACACTTCAGCGCAAACGTTTGCGCTAAAAAAGCATGAGAAAACCAGTTCACCACTGGTTCTTTGATAAAACATATGAAATACAACTGGCGGTACTTTATGTTTAATCCCTATAGCCGAATTGAGTATCTAAAAAGTAATGCCCTCGAAGCACTATTTAACCCCTGTTATAGCAATTCCGTCTATTACAGATTTCATCAACAGGAACTATAATCAAGCCCTACTCTAGATGGTGTAGTGAAGTAAATTAAAATCCATTTTTAAGTATTTTCCTGACCGACATATTGCGTCGACCTAAGTTCTACATACAGGCGTATTAAGATAACCCTTTATTTTTAAAGGAATTTAAATTAAAACAATGACCAGTTTACCAGACCGGTTGGCTGTATATTATCCCCTTCATTCTTTACGAAAGCTACTTAAACGTAATCGTTTGCATTAATAGGTTAAAAAACTGTGTTTATCATTTTTTGTTTAAAAAATCTTAGGAAATTTTTTGTGACTTTAGAAATGAAATTCGTTACTGAGCGGTTTACGATTACTTTGGCTCACGTTCACCGGTTTACTGCGTTTTCATTTGAATTGAGTATTCAAACCCATTTTCTACCATCGCATTTCAAATCCTTAAATTTTTGATTAAATTAGAACAGTTTTGGCAATTCATTGGCAATTTACCCTACTATTAAAAAAGTTTTTGTTATTTATTTAATATTGATTAACAAGAAAATTCGGATAAATCATAAGGAACGTTCAAAGAATTAATTACTTACAACAATTTGCCTTAATTGAATTAATTCTACAGCCCCTAGCACTTTTTTACTTAAAATAAACTTTGACACTACGTGAGCAATTATGCGTCTGACTTCACAAGTATTATAATCTTACAAATAAGCTCCATACTCTTAAATTGCTACAATTATTATTCAATACACATATGCAAGCATTACTCTTTACAATTCCCTTTCTCTAGCTGGAAATGTTACGAAATCCTATTTCTGTTTTTTAATTTTTACAGCATAAATATCAGGGTGGCCTTCAAAATTTGCCCTAAATATAATCCATTGTTGGTCAGGTGAAAAATGAACATTTGGTTCTAACTGATAATCATGGTTATTTAAATCGACCAATTTCTCTGATTGTAAATATTCACCGTCTTTATTCCTTCCAGGTGTAAAATAATAGATCCATTTTCCATCTGGTGCATTGGCGACA
>Ga0164242_10001363_pt1 | contig 28858 bp, 17 predicted proteins | sample OricomgcompostMG_FD_108783 | JGI IMG/M metagenome (GOLD analysis project Ga0164242, IMG submission 108783) | Miracle-Growth compost microbial communities from Emeryville, California, USA - Original compost - Miracle growth compost (MG) ...
GCGATCAGGCGGCAGCCGACTGCCGCACCGGATCGAAGGCGACGGGCAATTTCTGCAGCACGCGCGACTCGCCGACCGCGTAAAAGGCGCTGAACTCGTCCTTCACGCGCAGATTGGGCAGACGGGCGAAGACCCGACGGATCACGACTTCCATCAGCATTCGCGCGAAATGCTGGCCGATGCAGATATGCGCGCCGCCGCCGAAGCCGAGATGGTCATGCTCGTCGCGGATGCGATTGAAATCGATCTTGTCGGGATTTTCAAACTTGTCCGGATCGTGATTGGCCGGACCATTCATCGCCATGACGAAGTCGCCGGCCTTCAACGGACAGCCTTCCAGCACCGTATCGACCACGACCGTACGGCGCAGACCCTGAATCGGAGACGCGAAGCGCACGAATTCGTCCAGCGCGGTGCGGAAGGAAACGTCGCCGTCGAGCAGTCGCTTGCGATCGTCTGGATTGCGGATCAGGTAAAGCAGCGCTTCGCCCAGCGCGGCGCTGGACGTGTCCAGTCCGCCAAAGAGCACCAGCGTGGCGACACCGAGGATTTCCTCGTCAGTCAGCGCCTGGCCGCCGATCCGGCAGTCCAGCAGCGTCTGCATGATGTCCTCCTGCGGCGGAGAATCGCGACGTGCTGTGATGAATTCCCGCAGATAAGCGTCAAGCTCCTGTCCGTACCGGGCGCAGGTTTCGGGATCTTCGGCCCTCTTGCGCGTCAGATAATCGAGCCTGAATGCCAGCATGTCGCGATCCTTGAGCGGCACGCCCAGCAAGGGGAGGAAAATGGTGGACAATGTCGGACGAACGAGCTCCTCCTGAAGCTCGACTTCGCCTCGCTCGGCGAAGCCGTCGATCAACTCGTTGACGACTTTTTCGACCTTCCATCGATGCGTCTCCACTGTCTGCGGCAGAAACAGCGGATTCAGGATCTTGCGGAACTTGGTTTGCAAGGGCGGGTCCATATCGATCGGATAGAGCGGCAGCGGCTGCTTGGGCAACGCCGTGCCCTGGGCCGACGAGAAGGTGCGGAAATCGTCATAGACACGGCGTGCGGCGGCGTAATTGGTGGTGTAGTAAAATCCGCCCAGCTCTTTGGAATGCGCGACCGGGCAGCCACTTTCCCGCAGCTTGTCAAAGAAGGCATAGGGCTGCTGCATAAGCTCGCGGTCATGCATGCTGAACTCTGCCGCGTTCGCTGTTTCGGCGTTTGCCATGATCCTCTCCGCTGATCCCAATTGAAATGGAACGTCCGTAGAATCCTAAAATATGGGCTGGCCATAGCGGAGTCAATCGATCGATTAATAAAGGCGGATTTGGGGGTTTATATGGATTCCGCGTTTGGCAGCTGATTCCGGGAATCGCCATTCGTTCACGTCGTGACAAAAGAGATCATGACCACCAGCGACCGGGCAGTGCCGCCATCAGGATGTCGTGAACATTCAGCGACGGCGGCACATCCGATGCCACGGCAAAGCGAAAATTCTGGAATTTGAGCGCTCATGGGTGGCGCGAACTTCGCGTCTATTGCTTGCCAAGGGCATCAATCCCTCTTCCCGAATTGCCCAACTGCACTGTCTTTTCAGAGGTTTCCGGCGCGACTGTCGGCCCTTCGGGATCCGTGGAACGGCTACGTTACTGCCGACACTCGCGCTTTGGCGTCTCCGTCGACCGCGGCGCATTGACAAAACTGTTTTATGGGATTATAGACCACATATTGGGATTTGAAGATCGATGATCGGGATACGGGTCACGGCTGTTCATTGCCAAACAGTTTTCAGTGGAGGGGAAACGCCAAATGCTACTCAAGTCGAACGCCCGCACCCGCGGCATGATCCGCGCCACCATTCTTTGCGGCTGTTCCTGCCTGGGACTCATCCTCGGTTCCGTCCCGGCATCCGCGCAGCAGGTTGCTCAGCCCGCCGATGATTCCCAAGCGACGCAAAAACCCGATTCAAGCCAGGACAATGCGACGACTTCCCCTGCCGGGGATCAACCCGAGCAAAGCAGCGACATCGTCGTCACCGGCACCAACATCCGCGGTGTCGCGCCGGTAGGAACGAACGTCGTTCAAATGAGCCGGGAGCAAGTCCTGCGGACCGGGCAATCCAATTCCAACGACGTGCTTGCGCAGATCCCGCAGATCTCGAGCTACTTCAATACGCAGGTGACGCCGGCCTATGGCGTCGGAGCGCCGACCAACGTTCCGAGCATTCGCAATCTGCCGAGCGCGGGCGGATCGCCGACTCTTACTCTCATCAATGGCTACCGAACCGTTGGCGAAGGCGTCCTTCAGACGATTTTCGATCCAGCGAATATCCCTCCGGGGATCATCGAGCGCATCGACGTCGTTCCGGATGGCGGCTCGTCGATTTACGGTTCGGATGCCGTGGGCGGCGTCATCAACTTCATCACGCGCAAGCACTTCAACGGCATCGAAGCGGCCGGGCATTACGGTTTTGGCGACCATTACCGCACGAACGATATCAATCTGACGGTCGGCAAGGATTGGCACAGCGGCTCGGCGATATTGTCCTATGCTTACTCATGGCATGACGCGGTGCTCGGCAAGGATCGGGACTGGATCACGGCTGACAACACGGCGCGTGGCGGCCAGGACTTCAGGGTGATGACCTGCGATCCGGGCAATGTCGTCGCTGATGGCGTGAACTACGCTTTGCCTTCCTTCACGCCGGGCACGAATCTCTGCGAGCCGAGCGGTGATGCGAGCTTCTATCCTCGCGAAGTCAAGCACAATATCTTCGGCGCGGTCACGCAGGACATGGCCGACAACGTCACGCTGAACCTGAATGGCTATTGGTCCTGGCGACGGGTCACCACGCTTGGGCAGGGCGTGACAAATCCCGGGGTTTTCGGTTCCGGAACGATCACTTCCGACAACCCTTATTTCCATTCGATCAACGGCGAGACATCGCAGCAGGTCTATTTCTCGCTCGCGCCTGTCTATGGGAAAACGACCCGAAATCCCGACACCTTCACGTCCTTCGGATTCACGCCGGAGTTGGATGTGGATCTCGGCCACAATTGGCAGTTGAGGACGTCCGTCAACTTTGGCCGCAGCATCAGCGTGGTGAAATTCTACGGTACCGACGGCGGCGCCCTGACCGATGCGCTGGCTGGAACGACCACCGCTACGGCGCTCGATCCCTACGACGTGACGCAAACCGACCCGGCCGTCATCAATCGAATCTTCAACTTCGACCAGAACGGCACGAACCACGAGAATCTGCTCGAAGAGCGCGTGGTGGTCGATGGTACTCTGGCGACGCTTCCGGGCGGCGACCTGCATCTCGCTGCCGGCGCTGAGCATCATTTCGAAGATATCTCGGTAACGCTCCAGACGGGCCGGATCGGGACGATGGACGGCTACCAGGCGGGAAGGCAATCCCGCACGGACAACAGCTTCTTTGGCGAGTTGCTCATCCCGATCTTCGGGCCTCAAAACGCCACAGGCGGTTTCCAACGCCTCGAGCTTTCGGCATCAGCCCGCTACGACGGATATAGCGACGCCGGAGACACGGTTAACCCGAAAATCGGGATCACCTGGGTGCCGGTGACCGGCGTCAAGTTCCGCGGCAATTACGGTACGTCGTTCCATGCGCCGAGCCTGTCGGACGACGGCACGACGCCGGATTCGTCCATCCAGGTGCTTCCGGTCAGCCCCTGGCTTTACCCAGGCGATTCGATCAGCAACGTCAATCGTTCGACGATTATCATCGCAGGCGGCACGCCAGGATTGAAGCCGGAAACGGCAAAGACATGGTCCGCCGGCGTTGATCTGACGCCATCGTTCGCGCCCGGCCTGAAGCTGAGCGGTACTTTCTGGAACATCGATTATTCGAACACCATCGGGATTTCCATCTGGGCATCGGATTTCTTCACCAACCCGACGTTCAAGCAATATTATCTCCTGAACCCAACCCTTGCCCAGGCCGAGGCCTATATTCCCAGCGGCCTGCCGATCGTTGGCGCGAGCAGTATCGCATCGCTCTACACGTCGACGACGTCGCCCTACATTGTCCTCGATCTGCGGCGCAAAAACCTCGGGATCGTCAAGACCAACGGCCTCGACTTCGACGCGAGCTACAATCACGACACGAGCTTCGGGTCGGTCAACGCCGAAGTTGCCGGGTCCTATGTCCTGAAGCGTAAATCCGCCAATGGGCCGACGTCGCCGATCAATGACCAACTGGCGTCGACCAGCCGTCTCTCGCTGACCGCCATCCTCGGCGCGAGCATCGGCAATTTCGATATCCAGGGCCGGCTGCTCCACAGTTCGGGCTATCACATCTCGGATGCGCCCTATCAGACGCGGATCGGCGCTTACAACGTCGTGAATCTGTATGCGGGGTACACGCTGCCGAAGTCGCTCCTCCCCGGGAAGGGGACGCAGTTGACCATCAATGTCGACAACGTGTTCAATGTCACCGCGCCATGGGCGAATAATGCCCAGGGCGTTGCGTTCACGACGCTCGGAAGGGTGGTCACGTTCGGCTTGCGCACGGCATTCTGATTTCAAGCCGAAGCCGGATTTTGCGGCGTGACCTGTATTCGTGCCCTGAGTTAGGCGTGGCCTGTGCGTCAGCGAAGATGCTTCCACACCATTCGGAAGCGGAACCGCGGCACAGGCCAGCCTCTAGGCGGCCATCCCAGGGCAAAAGGGGAGTATCATGTACGCGAGCCTTTTGATCTTCGGCGCCTGGCTGATGAGCCAGGGAAGTGCCGGAGCGGTCGCGGCTCAGACGTTGCCGGAGCGTTCGGTGCCCGAACATGTTCTGCCCGTTCCGAGCACCGTCAGCCCCGAAATGCGGGAACTGATTGCCAACTCTCCCGCCTATGCGGTCTCGAGGAACAGCCCGACCACCAATGCTGGCTGGCTAAAGGTGTCAAATCCGCACCCGGATCAGCTCCACGCGTCGATCGTCAGGCTCCTGGATCGTCTTGATCTCACCCTGTCGGAACGCGCGATCGCGGGCGTTCATTGTTACGTGGTGCAGCCCGCCCCCCGCAATCTGAAAAAGAACCGCCTCCTGGTGAATGTCCACGGTGGCGGGTATGTTCTTGGCGCAGGAGAATCCGGCCTGACCGAGGCGATCCTGGTGGCGGGCGCGACCGGGATCAGAACGATCGCCGTCGATTATCGAATGCCGCCGGATCACCCTTTCCCGATCCCGGTCGACGATGCCGTTGTGGTCTGGAAAGCAGTTACAGCCTATGCCAAGGCGCCGGTGAAGGTCGGGATTTTCGGCTCGTCAACAGGCGGCGCCATAGCGCTCGAAGTGACCCAACGCGCCATTTCGGAACATTTTCGCGTCCCCGATGCGGTTTTTGCCGGAACGCCGTGGTCGGATCTCTCGGAAACCGGTGACAGCTATTTCGTCCATAAATATGCCGATCCGCTGGTTTACGACGGCGGCCTGAGCGTGATGGCGCAGCAATATGCCCACGGCGCCAGCCTCAAGGACCCGCGCCTGTCTCCAATCTATGGATCGTTCGTCGGATTTCCATCGACCCTTCTGATTTCCGGCACGCGGGACTTGCTACTGTCGGATACCGTCCGTGTCGACCGCAAACTACGCGACGCGGGCGCTCATAGTGAACTGATCGTCTATGAGGGCCAGGGACACGGCATGTATCTCGCGGGTCTCGACTACAAAGAAACGAAAACGTTCATGAAAGACGTCGCGGCGTTTTTCCGAAAAGCGCTTGGATGAGCGGCTCAGCCGGAGATTGAGAGGAAGGTTCGAGATTGCACCGGGGTCTTTCCGAGAATTTCCTAGCGACAAGAGTATGTTGAATAATGATACTCAAATTCGGTAGCATCACCGCGTTTTTGATACTGGCGGGAATGGACGGTTTCCTGGGCGCGCGTGCTGACGCCGTTGTGGAGCAGCGCGCTGACAGCGCTGATGTCGAGGCCCACCGCATCGTCGGTCAGATGACGCTGGATGAGAAGATATCCCTCCTGCATGGATCGACGGGCGGCAGTGCGTCGCGCGCGCTTGGGAACGACGTCAACGGGGCAGGCTTCGTTCCAGGCATCGTGCGGCTTGGCGTGCCGGCGTTGCATGAGACGGATGCGCCGCTCGGAGTGGTCGGCGCGGGGCTCGATCCGGATGGTCCGAAAGCGACCGCCTTTCCCTCGGGCCTGGCGCTGGCGTCGACCTTCGATCCGGGCCTCGCCTATCGGATGGGAGCGACGGTAGGCGCGGAGGCGCGCGCCAAGGGGTTCAACGTGCTGCTGGGCGGAGGCGTCGATCTGGCGCGGGACCCGCGCAACGGCCGCAATTTCGAATATCTCGGCGAGGATCCGTTGCTCGCCGGCATTCTGGCCGGCGCGGAGATACGCGGCGTGCAGGATCAGCACGTCATGTCGACGGTCAAGCATTTCGTCGTCAACGACAACGAGACGAACCGCAAGACGCTGAACGCGGTGATCGATCCCGCGGCTCTGCGCGAATCCGATCTGCTGGCGTTCGAGATCGCCATCGAGCGCGGTCGCCCCGGAGCGGTGATGTGCGCCTACAACAAGGTCAACGGGGCCTATGCGTGCGGGAACGACGAGCTGCTGAACGGCGTGCTGAAGCGTGACTGGCGATATCCCGGCTTCGTGATGTCGGATTGGGGCGCCGTCCATTCGACCGACTATGCGCTCCGCGGGCTCGATCAGCAGTCAGGCGAGCAGATCGATGACAAAATATGGTTCGGCGCCCCGCTCGAGTCCGCCGTGCGCGACGGGACGATACCGCAGGCCCGGATCGACGATATGGCCCGGAGAATCGTCCGGTCGATGCTCGCCACCCAAATCGGCGACGACCCGCCCAAGCTGACCGCGATCGATTATGCAGGTCATGCCAAAACCGCCCTCGATCTCGCCAGAAAGGGGATCGTGCTGCTCAAGAACGAGGGCGATATCCTGCCATTGCCCCGTCACGTCAAACGGATCGCCGTCATCGGCGGCGACGCCCAGTTCGGTGTGTTGTCGGGCGGCGGATCGTCTCAGGTGACGCCGTCCGATCATGGCACGTTCGATACCCTGGTTGGCGGTCAGAACGAACTCGCCGACCTGCGCAAGGAAGTCTGGATCCGGTCCGCGCCGATGAAGGCGCTGCAATCGGCGTTAGGCGACGCGGAAATCCTCTACGATCCCGGCATTTACCCGGCGGACGCCGCGGCGCTTGCGCGGCGCGCCGACATCGCCATCATATTCGCCAGCCAGCATCAGTTCGAGGGGGCCGACGTCCCCGATCTCACGCTCCCGCGCGGTCAGGACGCGGTCATCGAGGCAGTCGCGAAGGCCAATCCCGAAACCGTGGTCGTTCTCGAAACCGGGAACCCCGTGTCGATGCCGTGGGCCGGGCGAGTGCCGGGTATCGTCGAGGCATGGTATCCCGGCCAGGAAGGGGGGCAGGCGATCGCCGATATTCTCACCGGCGCGGTCAATCCGTCCGGTCATTTGCCCGTGACCTTTCCGGTCGACGACGAGCAGACCGTGCGCCCGACGCTGCCGAACCTTGGCGCCGATACCCATGCCGATGTCGCGATCGACTATTCCGAAGGGGCGGACGTCGGCTATCGCTGGTATGCCCGCGAGGGGCGCAAGGCGCTGTTTTCGTTCGGCTTCGGCCTTTCCTACACCCGCTTTGCGCTGTCGGGGCTGAAGGTCGAGGGCGGATCGAGCATCACGGTGAGCTTCACCGTCAAGAATATCGGGGCGCGGGCCGGCGCGACCGTACCGCAGGCTTATCTGTCCTCCGCAGCCGGGCAGCCGCTGCTTCGGCTCATTGGTTTCCAGCGTGTCGAACTCAAGCCCGGCGAGACGCATCGCGTGTCGATGGTCGCCGATCCGCGTCTGCTCGCCAGGTTCGATGCTTCAGGGCATCGCTGGCGGATCGCCGGCGGCCGTTACAAGGTGTTTATCGGGCAGTCATCAGCTTCGAACGAGGTCAGCGGGCAAGTCGAGCTTGCCGCGCGGACCTTGCCTGCGGGCTGGCACCCAGATGGCGCTGAACGGTGATCGGCGCCGGTCGACGCGATGTGCTGAGAGCCGGGCTTGCCGGGGCCTCTGCCCTGGCGATCGGGTGTCCAGCAGCGGCCTCGCCTCGCGCAAGAGCTTCTGCGGCGACCGGGGCGCCAGCGACCCTCGATCAGGTGTTCCGGGATCCGCCGAACGACGCCAAGCCCGCGATCTTCTGGTATTGGATGTACGGCAACGTCACGAGGGCGGGGATTACCGCCGATCTCGAGGGTTTTGCCCAGGCTGGCATCGGCACCGTCCTGCTGTTTTCGATCCTGAACGAGGGTGAAAACACGCTGATCAAGCCGGCGGCCAATGCGCTCACCCCGTTATGGTGGTCGATGGTGTCCTTTGCGATTTCGGAGGCGGGGCGGCTCGGCCTGGAAATCGTGCTCAACGCCTGCGATGGCTGGGCGACTGCCGGGGGGCCGTCGATCACGCCCGAACTCTCGATGCAGGAGCTTGTCTGGTCCGAACAAGTCGTCGAGGGCGGCCGACGCTGGCGCGGGAAGCCGCCGCAGCCGCAAACACGTTCGGATTATTATCGCGATCTCCGCCTCGTGGCCGTTCCGCGGCCGCCGGAGTGGGACCAGACGAGCATCACCCGAACCGTCGAGGTGGGCGGCAGCGTCCCGGTTCAAGATGCGCACCGGCTTCTCGATCCGGCAAATCAGATCCTGGTCGTCGATACGGATCGGGCGGGCGATCTCGTCTTCGCCTTCGCCGAGCCATTTCTGTTACGTTCGATCACGCTCAGCGAGCCACCTCACAAGAAGAACGGCTTCGGCGTTCAGCGTGCCATGAATTCGCTCATCGTCGAGGCGAGCGATGACGGCGACTCCTATCGATATGTCACCACGTTGTCCTATCCGTGGAACGGCTGGGAGACCGATCTGGCGTCGCTTGCGCACCCAATTCCCGAAACCAGGGCGAGGTTCTTTCGCCTCGTCTATCAGCCGTCGAAAGCCGGACCGCTTCGGCAGGACCTGATGTATGCCGATCAGGACAAGTTGCGCCTGGCCAGCATCGTCCTGTCGGGACGCCCCGTCCTTCAGGGGTTACCAGTCAAGACTTCGCAGGAATGGGGCAGGGCGCCCCGCACCACCGCGGCGGAATTGCCCGACGCGGTGTGCATCGATCCCGCCAGCATCATCGAGCTCAGCGGACGCATGGCGTCCGATGGCAGCCTCGACTGGTCGGCGCCGGCGGGGCGCTGGACGCTGCTCAGGATCGGCTACACGACGACCGGGCTCGAGAATGGTCCTGGCGGCGCAGGCGTCGGGCTCGAATGCGACAAGCTTTCCAGGAAAGCCGCCCGGATCCAGTTCGAAGGATGGTTCAAACTGGCGCTGGAAAAAGTCGGTCGCGACACCGCGCTTCGCGTCTTCCATGTCGACAGCTGGGAAGCGCGCAGCCAGAACTGGTCGCCGGACTTTCCGAACGAGTTCAGGAAGCTGCGCGGCTACGACCTTTTGCCGCTGCTGCCGGTGCTGACGGGCATACCGTTGATCAGCGCCGACTATAGCGAGCGCGTTCTGTTCGACATGCGCCGAACGCTCGCCGAGCTAACCGAAGAGAATTTCTTCGGCGAGATGAGCGGTCTCGCGCATGAGAACGGCTGCCTGTTCGAGGGCGAGGTCGCCAATCCGACCTATCCTGTGAATGGCCTCGATTACGGCAGGGCCGTGGATATTCCGATGGGCGAGTTCTGGCTGCGCACGCCGGAAAACTACAAGCCCCAGGATATTCGCGAAGCGGTGTCGGCGGCGCACATCTATGGCCGGCGGATCGCCGGCTCCGAAGCCTATACCGAGCTTCGCATCAAATGGGACGAGACGCCGCGGATGCTCAAGCCGCTCGGCGATCACCATTTCGCCGAGGGCATCAACCGGCTCTATCTTCATGTCTCCGCGATGCAGCCGTGGACCGATCGAGCGCCGGGGATGACGTTGATGGGCGTCGGGACTTTCTTCGGCCGGAACCAGACCTGGTGGCCGATGGCCGACGCGTGGATATCCTACCTCGCGCGATCGCAGGCATTGCTCCAGCAGGGCATGCCAGTGATCGACGTAGCGATGTTCGTCGGCGAGGATATCCCGGTCCGTGCCGCGTTGCCCGAGGATCTGCCGGTTCCCCTGCCGCCGGGATATCAGTTCGATTCGATCAACCGCGATGTGCTGATCCGGGCAAGCCGGGTGGAAGACGGCCGGCTCGTGCTGGATAGCGGCATGAGCTACAGCGTCCTCCTGCTGCCCCCCGGCAAGCGTATGTCGGCCGACATGGCCGAGCGGCTCGCTGAGCTTGCGCGCCAGGGCTTGGCGATCGTCGGCGAGACGCCCGTCGCCGGCGTCGGCGCGCTAAATCCGGCGGCGGAGGATGCCCGTGTGCTCGCTGCGGGACGTCGTATGGCGCCGCTCGCGCTCGACGACGGCATTGCTTTGGGGCGGTTGTTGGCCGCTCGCGGGGCAAGCCCCGACCTGTTATCTGACGCACCGCAGATCGAATGGGTGCACCGCCGGGGGGATGGCTGGGACATCTACTTCATTTCGAGCCAGAGCGACTCCCCACTGAATGCGGGCCTCAGCGTTCGGGCGTTGGGAGCGGCGCATGGCTGGAATGCCGACCGGCAGGAAGTTCGCTCGCTGGTGTCGGCGGCGCGGGCAGGACGTACCTGCTTCGATATCGAGCTCGAGCCATATGGATCCCGGATCATCGTCGTGACGCCGCCGGCCCCGGACGACATCGTTTCGATTTCGGGCGGCGGCGCGGCAGTGTCGCTGCTGAACGAAGCAACCGTGCTTGCCCGTGGGGCGGGCCGGTGGTCTCTCGCGCGACGGTCGGGTGAAGCGAGTCGATTCAGCGCTGGGGAAACGCCCCATGTGCCGCTCGTGGGGACGTGGCGCGTGCAATTCGGCGATGACATTCCCGATGCCGCCATGGCCAGCCTTCAGTCATGGACGACCCTGGCGCCGACGAAGCAGCGGTTCTTTTCCGGACAGGCGACCTATTTTCTCGATTTCACCTTTGATGATTCCTGGCTTTCCCGTCATCTGAAGTGGTACCTGGACCTCGGCGACGTCCGCGACGTCGCCCAAATTCGGCTGAACGGATATCGTCTGGCGACGTTATGGACGCCGCCTTTTTCCACAGACGTGACGGCTCAACTTCAAGCGGGCCGCAATCGTCTGCAGGTGGAGGTGGCGAATTGCTGGAGGAATCGGCTGGTCGGCGATGCCGGAAAGCCGCAGGCGGATCGCTCCACCTTCGTCTGGCCCCCTGTGGCGGCGACCGGGCCCGACTGGCTGCCGACGCCTGACGACGACCTGCTTCCATCGGGCTTGCTCGGCCCCGTCATCTTGCGGTCGGCGACCGTGATTGGCGTCTGACGTGCGGCGCTGCGCGATCGTCCTGCTTGCCGCCGCAGCCGGGCTGCTTGCCGCCGCCGCGCCGAACGGCGATGATCCGCTGGCGGCCGGATTTTGCCATCCGCCCGAGACAGCCCGGCCCCGGGTGTGGTGGCACTGGATGAACGGGAATGTGTCGCGCATCGGCATCATCCGGGACATCGCCTGGATGAAGCGTGTCGGCATCGGCGGGATGACGATGTTCGACGGCAACCTCGACACGCCTCATCTGGTGACGAAGCCGGTCGAATTCATGTCCGCCCGCTGGAAGGCCGATATCGCGTTGGCCGCCCGCGAGGCCGCCGCCGCAGGGCTCGAATTCTCCATCTCGACATCCGATGGCTGGAGCCTGACCGGCGGGCCCTGGGTGACGCCGGCGCACGCCATGAGGAAGCTCGTCTGGAGCGAGACGACGATCGACGGCGGGCGCCACATCGTTGCGCCGCTTGCGCATCCGCCGGTTACGAGCGGCCCCTTCCAGGATTATCCGAATCTCGAATATTTCGGCAATGCCGTCTCGAAAAAGCCGCCGGTTCCGCCGTCATATGCCGACGTTCGCGTGGTCGGATATCGCGAGCCTGACGCCGTCTCGGCGCTGCCCGTCCCGATCGCGGCGACGGCCGGTGGGCAGCGGCTCGACGCGTCGCTGCTGCAGGACGGCCGCTTCACCGATGCGCAGGCGGTGCCCGCCGATGCCGCCGGAACGGCTGTGGTGCGGCTGCAATTCGCCCGGCCGGAAACCGTCCGGGCGATCACGATCGGCGTGATGGGTGCCTTCCCTCACGGCCATGTCGATGCCCGTTATGCGGACGGCCATGTCGAACGGCTCGCCGATATCGACGCGCTGCCCGGCGGCGATGTCTTCGGCAGCCTGCCGGCCCGCACGATCAGCTTTGCTCATCCGGCAACCGCGGCGACCTTCGAACTCGTGCTCGATCCAGCCGAAGATCATGCGGACCCGGTAGCCGCCTATCAACTGAGCGAGCTCAAGCTTGATGCAGAGCCGCGGATCAATCGGTTCGAAGCGAAGGTCGCATTCGATTCGCTCAAGAATTACGCCGATGCGGCGACGCCTGACGTCGCGCCCGCCGCCGCAATCGCACGCGGCGATGTGGTTGACCTCACCAGCCATATGCGCCCCGACGGAACGCTCGACTGGAACGCGCCGCCCGGGCGCTGGAGAATTCTGCGGTTCGGCGCCAGCCTGACCGGCCACCGTAATTCGCCTTCGACAGCAAAAGGCGAGGGGCTCGAGGTCGACAAGCTCGATGCCGGGACGGTGCGCGCCTACCTCAACGCGTATTTCGCACCGATTTTGCAGGCCGTGGGACAATATCGCGGCGCACGGGGTCTCCAGGCGATCCTCAATGACAGCTATGAGGCGGGCCAGCAGAACTGGACGCCCTCGATGATCGCCCAGTTCCGGAAGCGCCGCGGATATGATCCGGTGCCCTGGTTTCCCGCGCTGGCCGGACGCGTGGTCGGCAGCGCACAGGATAGCGACCGCTTTCTTACCGACTATCGTCAGACGATCGTCGATCTGTTCGCCGAGGCTCATTATCGCACGATCGCCGACTTCGCCCATGAGCACGGCCTCAAATATTACGCCGAATCCGCGGCGGGGTTCAGCCCCATGTCGGCTAACGAGATCCGCGACCGCGCGGCGGCCGATTATCCGATGGGCGAATTCTGGGACGCGCCGCCGGACGACCGCCTGATTGCCGACCTGATCGGCGCGGCATCGGCAGCGCATGTCTATGGCCATGATATCGTGGCGGCGGAATCGTTCACCTTCGCGCCGAACAGCCACGCGCTGCCCTTTTCGTCCACCCCGGCGAGTCTCAAGCCCAAGGTCGATCGTGCCTTCGCGCTGGGCGTCAACCGGGTGACGATCCATACCTCGGTGCATCAGGCGACCGACGATCGGCCGGGCCTGACGCTCGGCAACTATGGCCAGTATTTCACGCGCCACGAGACCTGGGCCGATCTTGCCGGCGGCTGGACGGACTATCTCGCGCGATCCAGCTACCTGCTTCAACAAGGGCAGCCTGTTCGGGACGTGCTGTCGTTCCTCGGTCAAGGGTTGAAGGTGGCGCCGGTTCCCGCGGATCCGGCGCTCCCGCGCGGCTACAAGGCCGACTATGTCGACGCCATCGGACTGCGGACGCGGATCGCCGTCGTGAACGGTCGTGTGGTGACGCCGTCGGGCATGTCCTATCGTTTGCTCGCGCTACCCGCCGACGACGATCGTTACAGCCTCGCTATATTATCCCGAATCCGCGATCTGGTTGCGGCCGGCGCGACGCTTGTGGGGCCAAAACCCCGCCGTGGGCTCGGACTCGAAGACGATGACGCGGCGGTTCACGCGCTCGCCGACCAGTTGTGGGGCGACGGCAACGGTCCGCATCCGTTCGGCCGTGGCATGGTTCGGCCTGGTCCGGTCGACGCGGCCCTCGATGCGCTGGGCGTCCAGGCCGATGTCGCCGCGCCTGCGCCGCTTGTCTTCGAACATCGGCGACTGGCCGGAACGGACATCTATTTCGTCGCCAATCCCTCCGACACGGCAATCGACGCGACCGCGGCTTTCCGCGTCACCGGTCGCGACGTCGAGTTCTGGAATGCGCAGACCGGGGCGATCGACCCGGCGCCTTATGCCGATGATGGCCGGACGACCCGAGTGCCTTTGAAGCTCGCTGCCGGTGACGCGCTATTCGTCGTGTTTCGCGGACATCCCCGTATGGCCAAACGCGTGCTCAGTTCGCCGTCCGAGCATAGTCTGTCGAGTCTCGACGGCGATTGGTCGGTCGCGTTCACCCCGGGTTGGGGAGCGCCACGACGTATCGATATGCGGCATCTGCAATCGTGGACCGCCTCTCGCGTGCCGGGCATCCGCTATTATTCGGGAACGGCAACCTATCACAAGCAAGCCGCAGTAAAGCCTGAGTGGCTGACGGGGCGGCGGCGGATCGTTCTCGATCTCGGAGCTGTGGGCCATATCGCCGCCGTGACGATCAACGGCCGTCGAGCCGGCATAGTCTGGCGGGCGCCGTATCGAATCGATGTCACCGACGAGGTCAAGCCGGGCGTCAACCGGATTGCGATCGAGGTGGCGAATACCTGGGTCGACCGGATTGTCGGCGACCTTCAGCCCGGTGCGCATCGCTACACGCGCACCACGGCTTCGACCGATCTGTTCAGGCCGGACACGCCGCTACCGCCGTCGGGCTTGCTTGGGCCGGTTCGGCTGATTGCGGTCGACCGGCGCCGAGCGACCGGGCGGTGATGAGCGCCATAAGGAAAAGGAACCGACGATGGACGTAACGAGACGCGATCTGGCGCTAGGCGCCGGCGCGGCGATAGTGGGCACGATATTGGCGCCCGGGTCGCCGTCCTTGGCGGCCGTGCCGGCGCCAACGGCCGCGTCTTCGGTCGCTGCCTGTGGCGGCCCGGCAGTCGATCCGCTTTCTGTCGTTAATCCCGAATTGCTCGCCTGGATAAAGGGGGGCTATCCCCATGGGTACACGCCTCCCGACCCCCATCCTACGCTCCAGTCCATGCGGCCGAAGCCGGCGCCCAGACCCCCGCTCGAAGGCGCTCGCGAGCAGATCGTGCCTGGTTTCCAGGGCGATCCCGATGTCCGTCTTCTGGTCGTCGGCGCGCCGGAGGCGGGCGCCAACCGTCCGGCAATTCTTCACATCCACGGCGGCGGCTATATCGCCGGCACCGCCGACGACGCGGTCGAGAGCCTGCGGTCGCTGCGCAATGCGCTCGATCAACCGTGTCTCATCGTGACGGTCGATTACAGGCTTGCGCCGGAGACGAAATTTCCGGGCGCGCTGCACGACAATTTTGCCGGGCTGAAATGGCTGCACGACAATGCCCGGTCCCTGGGGATCGATCGCGACCGCATCGTGATTATGGGCGAGAGCGCCGGCGGAGGCCATGCCGCCGCGCTCGCGCTGTTCGCCCGCGATCAGGGTCTGGCGGTAAAAGCTCAGATGCTCACCTATCCGGCGCTCGACGATCGCACCGGCAGCACGCGATGCGTGCCCGCGCACATTGGCGCGCTGATGTGGACGCCGCCGCAGAACCGCTTCGGCTGGACTGCGCTGCTGGGCGTGCCTGCCGGGTCCGACAAGGTCCCCGACGGAGCGGTGCCGGCGCGGGCGCGATCGCTTGCGGGGCTGCCCGACACATTCATTGCGGTCGGCTCGATCGATCTCTTCGTGCAGGAGGACATCGATTATGCGCGACGGCTCGTCGAAGCTGCCGTGCCCACCGAACTGCTCGTGCTGCCGGGGGCATATCACGGGTTCGATCAGGCCGTGCCGACGGCGGCGGTTTCGCACGAATACCGTGCGGCCCTGGTCGCCGCGATCAATCGCGCCTTTTCGAGCTGAACGCTGATCGCCCCGCGCCACGGTCGCGAACGCTCCAGGCCTGTTTGGAAATGTGCGAAAGAGCGCATTCCGTTACGGCACCAGCCTGCTCCCTCACCCGGCCACCCAACGGCAGTATCATATGGGTGGCCGGGTGGGGGAGCGGGCTGGCGCCGCCATGTGCCGGACGGCGCATTTCCAAACAGGCTCTCAGGCCTGCAGCATATTGCCGTAACCGATGATGACCGTGGCGAAGACCAGCAGGCCGACGCCGCTCCAGACCATCGCCCGAACCTTCGGCGCGGCGTCTTTCCATTCGTGGAAGGCGAAGCCCCAGAGCGTGCCGAAGATGATGATGCTCGCCATATGGAGCGTCCAGCTCGAAAAGCCGAAGCGGCCCATCTGGCTCTCGCCCATCGTGTAGAAGAAGAACTGAAAATACCACGCGGTCCCAGCCAGCGCGCAGAGCAGGAAATTGCGCAGCAGCGGCGGCCTTTCTCCGTCCGCATCGGCTGCCGGGCCGGGCCGGCCGAGCCATTCGCCGGCCGATCGGTTGCGCCGAATGAGATAGAGACACCAGATGGCGTTGGTGACGAGCCCGCCGGCCATGACCAGGCAGAGCGTCGGCAGTCCCGTCCATAGCGGCCCCGTGCCGGCCGCGGCGGAAAGCGCGTTGACCGGTTCGCCCGCCGCCAGGCCGAAAGCGAAGCAGGAGGACATGACGCCGGAGAAGGTAGCGACTGCGAGGCCCTTGCGGAAATCGAACTCGGCGACGACCGCGGCCTTTTGCTCGGTGGACAGGGCGGCGTCCTTCCGCGCGCCGGCCAGCGCGACGACGACGATGCCCGCCAAGGTCACTCCCAGGCCCAATAGCACGATGTTGCCCGATGGCGTGTCGAGGAGCTTGGCCGAGAAGTCGCCTGTGAAGATCGGCGGGATCAGCGTGCCGAAAACCGTGCAAAGCCCGAGCACGACCGCCATGCCGAGCGACAGGCCGAGATAGCGCATGGTGAGCCCGTAGGTGAGGCCGCCGAAGCCCCAGAGAATGCCGAACAGGACGCACAGTCCCGCAACGCCCGCCGGTACGTGCGCGATCACGCCAGGCAGATCCTCGGTCTGAATGAAGGCAAGCGCCCAGGGCGCGATCACCCACGAAAAAATGCCGCCGGTCAGCCAGAAAATTTCCCAGCTCCAGCGCCTGACACCGCGATAGGGCACATAGAAGCTGGCCGATGCGAGACCTCCCAGCCAATGGAAGACGACGCCGATCAGTGGATTAGCCTGCATCACAGTTCGAGCCCCAGTTTGTAGATACGGTTGGCGTTGCGTCCGAACAGATCGCGCTGCTCGTCATCCGAGAAATCGGCGACGATCGTCCGATAGGCGCCAAGATGTCGGTCGAAGCTGCCAAACAGCTTGTCGGTCGGGAAATCGCTGGCGAACAGGCTGCGCCCGGTGCCGAAGATGTCGATCGTCTCGAGCAGGTACGGACGGATTTGCTCGATGGTCCAGTTGCGATCGATGAAACCGAACCCGGACAGCTTGACGCAGACCTGGGGCAGCGCGGCGAGGGCGCGCATGCCTGCCCGCCATAAGGCCGGTTCGCCCGCGTCGCTTTCCACCGGCATGCCGGCGTGATTGATGACCACGGGGACGTCGGGATGGTTCGCGAACAGCCGCGCCAGCGTGGTCATCTGGCCGGGATAGCATTGCAGGTCGAACGAGAGGCCGTATCGGCCAAGCAGCCCGAAGCCGTTTTGCCACGCGGCGTCGATGGTCAGATCGCGCGGCGTATAGCTACGCTGCGGATCGACGTGCCAGTTGACGATGTGGCGTATCCCGCGAACGGCCGGATGCGCGGCATGCGCCTCGATCAGCCCTTCGACCTGCGGGTCGTCGAGCGCGGCGAACGCAACGATCGCATTGGGCAGGCCGCGATCGTTCGCGACGGTTTGCAACCAGCGCGTCTCGGCCAAGGCTGCGGGCGGTTCGACTCCTGCCTCGACATGAACGATGCCGCGGACATCCCAGTCTCGCGCATCGGCGAGATAATCGTCGAGCAGATAGTCCCTCGCGATCGCGGCGACGTTTCCGTTCGGCCCGCGATCGGAAAACGGCGGGCTGAGCCAGGGATAGCGAATGGCGTCGAGCTTCCAGAGGTGCACATGGGCGTCGACGAATGGCGGCGGATTCATGACTGGCCTCTCCGGCAGCGGGCGCACCGGCTCTTGGCAGGCCGGTTGCGTCCCGATTTCGCGTCAGAAGGTCGTGCGGCCTCCCGATGTGTCGAAGGTGGATGCGGTCGTGAAACTACACTCCTCGCTGGCCATGAAGCAGACCATCGCGGCGGACTCCTCGACCTCGCCGAGCCTGCCCATCGGAATCTTCGAGCGCATGTAATCGACCTGACTTTCGGGTAGCTGTCCGAGGATCGGGCTTTCGAACGTCGCCGGCGTCAGCGCGTTGGCGATCACCCCCCTGTCGGCGAGTTCCTTGCCCAGCGACTTGGTGAACCCGATGACTCCTGCCTTGGACGCCGAATAGGCAGAGGCATTGGGATTGCCTTCCTTGCCCGCAACCGATGCGACGTTGACGATGCGGCCGTAGCCGTTTTCCAGCATATGCGGCACCAGCGCCCGGCAGCAGTAGAACAGGCCGTTCAGATTGATGTCGATCACGCGCTGCCAGCTGTCGACCGGGAACTCCCAGACGGGGCCGGTCGCTCCGGTTATCCCGGCCGAACAGACCAGCACGTCGATCTTGCCGAGCGTGCTGACCGTTTGCTCGGCAGCGGTCGCCACCGCTTTCGGATCGGCAACATCGAGCACAATCGCCATAGCGGCACCGGCGGCGCGACCAGCCTCGGCGAGCATTGCGGCATTGATGTCCCACAGCGCGACGGAGCCGCCTTCGGCGACGATGCGTTTCGCGACTTCCTTGCCGAGCCCGGAGGCTCCGCCGGTGATGACGGCGCAACGGCCGTCGAAGCGGCCCGGGAAGATGCTCATGCGAGCACCTCGCCGCCAAGCGGGCGCCACGCCACGACCTGTTGCGACTGCGTTCCGAGCCCCGCGATCGCCAACGTCATCCGGTCGCCGGGTTTCAGATAGACCGAGTCCGGTTTCCTGCCTTCGCCGACGCCGGGCGGCGTGCCGGTAACGATCAGGTCGCCGGGAAACAAGGTCACGAAACGGCTCAGGTAGGCGATGATCTGTTTGACCGTGAATATCATCGTCCGGGTGTTCCCGGTTTGCATGCGCGCGCCGTTCAGATCGAGACTCATGTCGAGATTCTGCGGGTCGGGCACCTCCTCCGGTGTTACCAGCCAGGGCCCGACCGGACAGAATGTGTCGTGGCCCTTGCCCTTGCTCCACTGGCTGCCGCGCTGCTTCTGGTTGTAGCGTTCGGACACATCGTTCGCGATGACGTAGCCCGCTACATGGTCGAGCGCCCGTGCTTCATCGACGTAACGACATGTCGTGCCGATGATCACGCCCAGCTCGACCTCCCAGTCGCTGTGGGTTGACCCCTGGGGAAGCATGACTTCGTCGTTGGGCCCGGTCAGGCTGGACACGGCCTTCATGAACATGACCGGTTCGGTTGGGATCGGCAGGCCGGATTCAACGGCGTGATCCTCGTAATTCAGGCCGATGGCGACGATCTTGCCGATCCCCTTGATCGGAACGCCGTAGCGCGGCTCACTATCGATGACCGGGACAATCGAGAGATCGGCGGCGCGCACGACATCGAGCGTGGCCGGCGTGATGTCGTCGACGATTTCCGAAAGGTCCCGAAGGCGGCCGTCGGAGTCGATGGCACCCGGTTTTTCAAGACCCCGGGGGCCAAAGCGGCAGAGCTTCACTTGCGTTTTCCTTTCTCGGGATTGCAACGGGCTTGACGAAACATCCCCCGCGCCTCGCGCGCCAGCATGTCGCCGACGATGCGATGAACCGCGGTCGATGGATGGCCGTCGTGATAGAAAAAATGCGTGGCCGGCGAAGCGCAGGGGATTTCCGGCTCGTTAAGCAACGCTCGGCCAGCGCATTTATCCTTGACATTGGTGATGCCGTATTTCGCCGGGTGGGTGATGACCGCATCGTAATAGCTACCCCATCCGCTGAGCGCGACGTGCGCATCGGGGAGCGATTGCTTCAATTCCTGCGGAATTCTCGCTAGGGCGGGATTGAGGTATTTGCCGATCGTCGGGAATTGCGGAATGGCCTCCGGCAGCCGGGCGATCAGGAAATTGCGGCCGCCCAGCTGGTATATCGTCGCGATCTCGCCTTCGATATTGTCGAGCGTCTCGCGAGATTTGCCCATTTCGTCATTCAGGCCGCCGGCCAGGAAAAACAGTGTCGTATCCGGATCGAAATGGATGCTTTGGTCTTTGACGCCCGCGGCGAATTGGGCGACCTGCAATTTCATCCCCCGCCCCAGGTATCCGTGGTAGCGACCGGTCCGGTCGGCCTGTTCCTGGCCCGGCTCCGATCCGGTGCGCGCCGCACTGACCGCGAAGTTCAGGCTCTTTCCCGCCATGTCCGGCGCGCCGTAATAGGTAAACGGGATGCCGAGATCGCGCGCGAGATACGCCACTGCAGTAGGTCCGTTGCCGTCGACATATCCTGCTCCCGTATCGCTGTAGCTGTCGCCGAATACGAATAGCGACGACCACGGACGTGTGGGGCAGGCGGCTTGCGTGCCGGCCGCCAGGGAAAGCGCGAGAAAGGGGGAGAAGAGAAGCCGTAGCCGCATCCTAGCTCTCCTTGCGGGCAAAGGGGCGGTCGAGCGGAATGCCCGGATTGAGCTCGACGCCGAAGCCCGGCTTGTCGAGTTTTGAGACGTGCAGGCGCCCGTTCTCAGGCACCGGCTCGCCGATCAGCTGCGGCGCGAACATGGGCACCACCTCATCGGCCTCGGGCGCCATCATCAGGAATTCGGCGAACGGCGAATTGTGGCGCGTGATGACGAAATGATAGCTATAGACGCTCGATCCGTGCGGCACGACGATCTTGCCGTTCGCGTCCGCCAACGCCGAGATCTTGAGCAGCTCGGTGATGCCGCCACACCAGCCGACATCGGGCTGGATGATATCGCAGCAATCCATTTCCATCAGCATGCGGAAACCCCATCGGGTCGCCTCGTGCTCGCCGGTGGTGACCAAAAGGCCGCGCGGAACGTTGCGCTTGAGCTCGGCATAGCCCCAATAGTCGTCGGGGCTGATCGCTTCCTCGATCCATTTAAGGCCGGCTTCGTTCCAGGCCCGCGTCGCAAGCCGAGTCGCATAATCGACGTCCAGCGCCATCCAGCAATCGAGCATCAGCCAGAAATCATCGCCGACCCGAGCGCGCATTTCACTCAGGTCGGCAAGGTTGCGGTTGAGACCATCGATACCCTCAGCCGGCCCGTGATGGAGCGGCAGCTTGCCGCCGATGAATCCCATTTGCCTGGCAAGATCCGGGCGCGCGCCGGTGGCATAGAATTGCAATTCGTCGCGCACGGCGCCGCCGAGCAGCTTGTAAACCGGCTCCTGCCGCAGCTTTCCGAGCAGATCCCACAAGGCGAGGTCGACACCCGAGATTGCATTGATCACCAACCCCTTGCGACCGTAATATTGGGTCGAGAAGTACATCTGATCCCAGATCTTCTCATAGTCGGCGGGGTCGCGCCCTTCGAGGAAGCGCGCCAGGTGATTCTCGACGATGTAACAGGCTGGCACCCCGCCAGTCGTGACGGCAAACCCGGTCGTGCCGTCATCCGCCTCGATTTCGACGACGAGTGTGCCCAACACATTGATGCCAAAGCTCTGCCGCGACCGACGATATTCGGGATAACGCGCCATCGGCGTCGCGATATGATCGTCGATCCAATGGCCTGCGCCCTGATCGTGGTAGTCGGCGCCTGCGCCGCGTGCGACAAAGGCGCGAACCTGTTTGATTTTCGGCAGCATGCGTCCTCCCGCTCGTGGCCGAAACTATGCCAAAAAGGCGGACGGCGATCAATACTATTTTCATATTGTGAACACTGATATAAGAAAGTGGGATTATGGCACGAGCGACAAAACCTTCCTCCGGCGTCCCGGGAAGCCAGACGCTGATGCGCGGGCTGGACGTGATCGAGGCGGTTGCTGACGGCGCTGCGACATTGCAGCAGCTTGCCGATGTCCTGGGCCTCAGCCGCAGCACGACGCATCGGCTCGCAGCGTCGCTGGTCGAGCGCGAGTATCTTGCCTTTGCTCCGCGCGCGTCCGGATATCGGCTCGGTGCGAAGCTGCTGCAGCTCGGCTATCTGGCGCATTCGCAAGCCGATATCGTGCAGGTGGCGCGACCCTATCTCGAGGCTCTGTCCGAGTCGACGGAGGATACCGTCCATCTAGGGGTACTGGACGGAGACACCGCGCTTTATCTAGACAAGATGCCCGGTCGGCGTCGAATCACGATCTCGAGCCGGGTAGGGGACCGTCAACCGTTGAGCTCGACCGGCCTCGGCAAGGCGCTGATGCTCGATCACAAGCGGGCATATTGGGAAGAGCGCTTTCAGGCGGATCAGGCTGGCGGCGCGCCGCCAGCCGACGCGGAGGTCTGGCTTCAGCGCATGCAGGACTATGCCGATGTCGGTCGCGCATTCGACCTTGAGGAGAATGAGGACCAGATCCGGTGCGTTGCCGCACCGGTACGCGGTGTGGACGGGAAGATCGCCGGGGCGATCAGCGTTTCGAGCGCGGCTCAATATATGAGCGATGAACGGATGACGGAGCTTACCGACGTGGTGATCGATGCGGCGAATTCGATCAGCCGGGAATTGGGATTTTCGGGCGCGAAGCCACGATGAAGCTGCTCGAGAACAAGATACTGCTCATCACGGGCGGGTCATCGGGGATCGGTCGCGCCACGGCGATCGAGGCTGCGCGGCATGGCGCCGATGTGGCGATCAACTATCTCGGGCATGACGAGGGCGCCCATTCCGCCGTCGCGGAGATCGAGGCGATCGGCCGCAGGGCGATCGCGATCGAGGCTGACGTCGCTGAGCGCGCCTGTGCGGCGCGGTTTGTCGATGAAGCCGCGGCAGCGTTGGGAGGCGTTGACGTGTTCGTCTCGAACGCCGGGATATGCCCCTTTCACAGCTTCCTCGATATGCCGGCCGACACGTTCGAGCGGACGATGGCCGTCAATCTGCACGGCGCCTTCTACATGGTCCAGGCGGCGGCCAACCGGATGGCTCGTCAGGGGCGGGGCGGCGCGATCGTCGCCGTCTCATCGATATCGGCGCTGGTCGGTGGCGAGATGCAGGTGCATTACACGCCGACCAAGGCCGGGGTGCATTCGCTCATGCAATCCGCCGCGGTCGCGCTCGGCAAGCATGGCATTCGCTGCAACTCCGTGATGCCGGGTACGATCCTCACCGAGATCAATCGTCAGGACCTCGCCGACGCGGACAAGAACGCGCGCATGGCCGCGCGTGTCCCGCTCGGACGGCTCGGGCAAGCCGACGATATCGCTGGGCCGATCATATTCCTCGCCTCCGATATGGCGCGCTACGTCACCGGCGCCGCGCTGCTGGTGGACGGCGGCGCATTCGTGAATCTGCAATGACCGTGCGTCGGGCCGCCTCCATCGGCGATTACCGCGAGCTTGCGCGGCGGCGGCTGCCGCGCTTCCTGTTCGATTATATCGACGGCGGCTCCTACGCCGAAACGACGCTGAACCGGAACGTCGCCGATCTCGAGGCGATCGCGTTGCGCCAGCGCGTGCTCAACGACGTTTCGACGATCGATCTTTCGACGACATTGTTCGGCCAGCAACTGGCGCTGCCGGCAGCGCTTGCGCCAATCGGCCTTGCCGGCATGAACGCCCGGCGCGGCGAGGTTCAGGCGGCGCGCGCGGCCGAGGCGGCGGGAATTCCGTTCACGCTTTCAACCGTATCCGCCTGTCCGCTCGACGAGGTTGCGGCGGCGACGCGCAAGCCTTTTTGGTTCCAGCTGTACATGATCCGCGATCGCGGTTTCATGCGGGCGTTGCTGGAAAAGGCGAAAGCGCTCGGCTGCTCGGCATTGGTGTTCACCGTCGACATGCCGGTGCCGGGATCGCGCTATCGCGATTATCATTCCGGGCTCGCCGGCGCGCCTGGTCTTGCCGGCGCGCTCCGGCGGACCTGGCAGGGGATGATGCATCCGCGCTGGGCCTGGGATGTCGGCATCATGGGGCGGCCGCATCAGCTCGGCAATGTCGCCCCCGTGCTCGGCGACGATACCGGCCTTGAGGATTTCTTTGCCTGGATGCGCGAGAATTTCGATCCGCGCGTGACCTGGCGTGATCTCGATTTCATCCGCGAAACCTGGGACGGCCCCCTGATCATCAAGGGTGTTCTGGATCCCGCGGATGCGCGCGCGGCAGCGGATATCGGCGCCGACGGGGTCGTCGTTTCGAACCATGGCGGCCGGCAGCTCGACGGTGTGCCGTCAACCGCGCGTGCCCTTCCGGCGATTGCCGATGCGACCGGCGATCGGTTGACGGTGCTCGTCGACGGCGGCGTGCGATCGGGCCTCGACGTCGTGCGGATGCTGGCGCTCGGCGCCCGAGGCGTGCTGCTCGGCCGCGCCTGGGCCTATGCGCTGGCGAGCCGCGGTGAGGCGGGGGTCGCCCACATGCTGCGCCTGATCGATGCCGAAATGCGCGTTGCCATGGCGCTGACCGGTTGCACGGGCGTCGACGCCATAAGCCGCTCGATCTTGGCAGAATGATCGAAAAAGACGCCGGGGCAGCGTTTGCCGCCCCGGCGCCGAGGAGGGAGCTCATTCGGCGCAGCTTCACTCATGCATAATCGGGGCCCGCAACGGTGAAGGCGTAATCACCGGAGCCCATGTCGAGCACGATGCGCTTGCCTTCCGGCAACAGATCAAACTGTTTCGCCGTGATCGGCTGTCCACCTTCGCGGATCTGCGTCAGCGACGTGGCTGGCAGACAAACGGCGCACCGGCTGTTGGCCGGAATGCTGATGTTGAGTGCGAACGCGCCCGGCTGTCGGTCCCATCGCGTCGTGATCGGTCCCGAATGGCTGTCATAACGTCCGCCGGCTCGAGGCATCCTGGGATCGCAGACGGGATCGAAACGAAAGCGCGCGAAGCCCGGCGCGGTCGGGCTGATCCCCGCGATCCGACGGAACATGAAGCCTGAAACGGCGCCGAGCGCATAGTGGTTGTAGGAATTCATCTCGCGATTGCCGACATCGCCGTTCCAGCGCTCCCAGATCGTCGTCGCATTATGCGCGATCATATAGCCCCACGAGGGATAGGCGGTGCGGAGCAGCAGGTCATAGACGAGCGCGTGGTGACCGGCATCCGCCAGCACGTCGAGGCTGTAGGGCGTGCCGAGAAAGCCGGTCGAAAGCAGCTTCCCACGCCGGACGATGTCGGCGACGAGAAGATCGGCGGACCTTTGGCGAAGTGCCTGCGGCAGCAGGTCGAAATGGAGCGCGAGAATATAGCCGGTCTGCGATCCGTTGCCGACACTGCCATCGTTCTTCACGTAGGCGCGATTGAATGCGTCAGTGATCGTCCGAGAAAGTGCGCGGTAGGCCTTCACGCCATCGCTGCGTCTGGTCGCGCCGGCCATATCGACCATGGCTTCCGCGCATCCCTTCCACATCGCGGTGCCGATCAGGTCCTTGGGCGTCGTGGCATCGCCGGCGTTTTTGCCGTCGAGCGAAAGCCAGTCGCCGAAATCATTGCCGCGCTCGTTTACCCAAAGATGGTCCGGGTTCGCCGCCTGGATCGACGCCAGAAAGCGTTCCATTGCGTGCCAGTGCTGGTCGATCAGCGAGGTGTCGCCGTAGCGCTGCCAATTGGTCCACGGAATGAAAACGCCCGCGTCCGCCCAGCCGGGCGATGAGCCGGGTGGGGTGAAATGTTCGAGGTCGTTGTTCGGCGCGAAGTCGGGAAACGAGCCGTCCTCGCGCTGATCTTCGCGCACCGTCAGCATGAATTTTCGCGCGAACGCCGCGGTGTCCATGTTGAAGCATGCGGCGTCCCAAAAAACATGGGCATCGCCCATCCAGCCCAGCCGCTCGTCGCGCTGCGGGCAATCGGTCGGTGTGCCGAAGAAATTTGAGCGCTGACTCCAAAGCGTATTCTGCCAAAGCTGCTGCGGCACATGCTGACTGAGCGTCAACTCACCGGTTTCCTCGAGATCGGAGCGCACCACCACGCCATCGATAGCGTCAGGCGTGAGCGAATCTGACAGCCCATCGATCTGGACGTAGCGGAAGCCGTGATAGGTAAAGCGTGGCTCGAACTGCTCGCCCTGAGGGTCGCCGCGCAGGACATACGTGTCGGTGGCGCGGGCCGCGCGCAGGTTGGATTGGTCGACCCCGCCGTCCTTGCCCAGCAATTCGGCAAAGCGCAGCGTGAGCCGCTGCCCGGTCTCGCCTTTGACCCGCAAGCGCGCCCAGCCGGCGAAATTCTGGCCGAAGTCGACGACAGCGGCGCCGCCAGGCCCGTGCGTGATGGCGACCGGTTTCAGGAGCCGCGTCGGCCGGATCGGCGGCAGAGCCGCGCCAAGCATGCGGATCGACGGCGTGGCGACGGCTCGCGCGGGTTCCCAGCGACTATCCAGCGTGAAATCCGTCCGCGCCCAGCCCGGTTGATCGAGCCGGGCGTCGACATCTTCGCCATCGTAGATGTCGCTCGCCACGATCCCGGCGGGCGACACCGCCCATTTTTCGTCCGAGGCGATCACCTCGCGGCTGCCGTCCGCAAATTCGAGTTCGAGCTGCGCGCGCAACCGCAGCGGCGCATCGCCGAAGCCGAAGCGGCCCGCGGGCGCCATGTAACTGCCGTACCAGCCGTCGCCGACGATCGCGCCCAGAACATTGTCGCCCGGCTTGACCCGATCGGTCACGTCGTAGGCGCGATAGAAAACGTCCTTTCGGAAATCCGTCCATTCGGGCGACATCTGCTCTTCGCCGACACGCTCGCCGTTGAGCATCGGGACATAAGCGCCGAGGGTCGTCATGTAGAGCCGTGCCGACCGTATCGCGCCGTTCGTTTGGAACTGGCGGCGCATCAGGAAGGCGCCGCGGCCGGGGAATGGCGCCGCGCTTGAGGCATGGGCGGCCTCCCAGCCCTGATCGTCGACCACCGCATCGGCCCATGATGCGGGCTTGCCAGCGATGGTCAGCGCCTTGTCGCCTGGGAAATGGACAACATTGTGCGACGCGAGATCGGCGCGCGCCAGCATGGCGCATCTCGGCTTGTCGACGGACGCATGCGGGTTGGCGGGTACATGCATCGCGAGGACATGCCGACCGCGCGGTAAGGAAGCGCGAACGAGATACGGCGGCGGCGGCCCGAATGCGACAGGGTCGCGCGGCGGCAGCGACAGCGGCTTCCCATCGAGCATCGCTTCGGGCTGACGGCTGCCGACGAGATAGATGGTCAGATCTGCCGGCTCGGGCAGATCGATCGGCATACGAAAGCTGCGGCCGCCATCCGGCGCATCGTTGTGGGCGGACCCCGAAAGATAATGGAATCCCGCCAGCCGGTCGGCGCGCATCGCTTCCGTCTCGGCGCCGATCCAGGGACCGATCCAGTCGACAGGATCGAGCAGCCCCATCTCCCATTTGGCGACGGCGCTCCTGGCTCGTGCGCCTTGATCGTCCCAGACTTCGACGATCCAGAAGCAACGGGCACGTGATGTGAGCGGCGCTCCGGCATAGGAGATATCGAAGCACTGCGCGCTCGTTACCTGCCCGCTATCCCAAAGATCGTACCGGCCCGATTCCGCGCGCTCGCGCGTGCTCGCGACGCCGATACGATACGCACGCTGCGCGCAATTCCGGCGATCGGACTTCAATTGCCACGAGAGCCGAACCTGCCGCGAATGCAGTTGCATGGGATCGACGAGATTATCCGCCTGAAGCGCGTCCACGCGAAGCGGCAGGGGCGCGGCTGGCAGGTGCGTCGACGCGAGTGTCGCCGCGCCCGACACAGCGAGGAATCCGCGCCTCGATACCCGATGTGCCACCCGCTTCTCCTCTCAAGCCTATCTCATCGTCGACGACGTCAGAGTGAAGCGCGAGCGGTAAAATGTCAATAATAGAGAGATAATTCTACAATATGGTATTAATTGCCCGAGTTTCCGGGACAAGGCATTGTTATAGGGCGCTGCAAACTGTTGCGAGATCGCCGCGGCGGGCGAGAGAAAGAAGAAGCCGGGATAGGCTCCGGGAACGACAAGCAATTCGGTCGGCACGGCCGCATCCATCAGGCGCCTGGCAAACGCCATGTCTTCCTGAGCGAACAGGTCCAGCGCCCACACCGATATAGGTGGGAGGGAGGCCGCGGAGATCGGGCTCGCGCGCGGGGACGGCGCCCCTTGGCGCGACCGCTGATCCGGCCGGCACGCCGAGGAAAGCAGTCCAGCAAAAGCGGTTGGATTGCGTCGAGAAGAAACGGATTGAGATTCTGGCGCCGATGCTCCATCCAGTTTTCGGCGCAGGTTTGCCTCTTCGCCAGTCGCGCGATCGCGTGAATTTTGTGAGTTCGATGACCTTTTCCGACGTTCCATCCTCCCTCGGCGAGGCGCTCGCCGCACGCGGCTATGCCGCGCCGACCGCGGTTCAGGCCGCCGTTCTCGAAGCGCACGCGCGCGGCCGCGACCTGATCGTGTCGGCGCAGACCGGCTCGGGCAAGACGGTGGCGTTCGGCCTCGCGATGGCCGGTGAGCTGCTCGATGCCGATGGCGCATTGCCACCGGCGGACCAGCCGCTGGCGCTGGTCGTCGCGCCGACCCGCGAGCTGGCATTGCAGGTCAGCCGCGAGCTTGCGTGGCTCTACGCGAAAGCCGGCGCGCGGATCGCCACCTGCGTCGGCGGCATGGACGCCTCGAAGGAGCGGCGCGCGCTGCGCGGCGGCGCGCACATCGTCGTCGGCACGCCGGGGCGGCTGCGCGACCATCTCGAACGCGGCGCGCTCGATCTGTCGGCGCTGCGGGTCGCGGTGCTCGACGAAGCCGACGAGATGCTCGACATGGGCTTCCGCGAGGA
>Ga0164242_10001364_pt1 | contig 28858 bp, 26 predicted proteins | sample OricomgcompostMG_FD_108783 | JGI IMG/M metagenome (GOLD analysis project Ga0164242, IMG submission 108783) | Miracle-Growth compost microbial communities from Emeryville, California, USA - Original compost - Miracle growth compost (MG) ...
GACTGAACGTGACGGGTGTGACGGACGAGCGAAGGAGGCTCGACGGTGAGCGATAACGGGCCGGCCGCGCAGGTCGGGTCGTGGTTCGGCCCGTACCGCCTGGTGCGGCTGCTGCGCCAGGGCGGCATGGGCGAGGTGTACGAGGCCGAGGACACCCGCAAGCACCGGCTGGTGGCCCTGAAGCTGATCTCGCAGCAGTTCTCCGGGAACCCCGAGTTCAGCGCGCGGCTGCAGCGCGAAGCCGACATCGCCGGACGGCTGACCGAACCGCACGTGGTGCCGATCCACGACTACGGCGAGATCGACGGGCGGTTCTTCGTGGAGATGCGCCTGGTCGACGGCATCGATCTGGGCTCGCTGCTGCACCGGGAGGGGCCGCTGGCCCCTCCCCGGGCGATCGCCATCATCCGCCAGGTCGCCGCCGCGCTGGACGCCGCGCATGCCGCCGGGGTGACGCACCGCGACGTCACGCCGGGGAACATCCTGGTCACCCCCAGCGACTTCGCCTACCTGGCGGACTTCGGGATCGCGCGGGCCGCCTCCGACCCGGGGCTGACCCAGGTCGGGACGGCGATCGGAACGTACTACTACATGGCTCCGGAGCGGTTCACCGACGACGAGGTCACCAACAGCGTCGACATCTATTCGCTGGCCTGCGTGTTGACCGAGTGCCTGACCGGGGTGCCGCCGTATCGGGCCGACACGGTCGAGCGGCTGGTCGCCGCGCACCTGACGAAGACGGCCCCGCCGCTGAGCCAGCTGCGCCCGGGTGCGTTCCCGCCCGCCCTGGACCGGGTGATCGCCAAGGGCATGGCCAAACGCCCCGAGGATCGCTACCGCACCGCGGGCGAATTCGCCGCCGCCGCGCACGAGGCGCTCACCACGTCCGAGCAGCGCAAGGCCGCCACGATCCTGCGCGACGGCCAGATCGCGGCGCTGGGCGCGGGCGCGGCCGAGCAGCGCTCGACGCACTGGCCGGAGTCGTTCGCCCCGTCGCCGAGCGCGGAGACCGTCGTCGGCCCGTCGCCCGCCCGGGCGGGCGCCCCCAGCTCGGGGCTGATCCGCGCCGCCCCAACGGGTTCCGGCCGCGTGTATGCGCCCGGCCCGGACTTCGGGCGTCCCGTGGCCCCGACCGACAACAAGCGCAAACAGTGGATCATCGTCGGCGCCGTCGCCCTGGTCGCGCTGGTCGCCTTCGTGGTGGCGGTCGTCGGCTACCTGTCCACCGCATCCTCGGGACCCGCGAAGCAGGCCGGCGGCCAAAGTGTGTTGCCCTTCAACGGCATTGACTTCCGCCTCTCCCCGGGCGGCGTGACGCTGGACGGCGCCGGCAACGTCTACGTCACCAGCGAGGGCATGTACGGCCGGGTGGTGAAGCTGGCGGCCGGCTCGGGCGCCACGACGGTACTGCCGTTCAACGGGCTCTACCAGCCGCAGGGGCTGGCCGTCGACGGCGCCGGCACGGTCTACGTCGCCGACTTCAACAACCGGGTGCTCAGCATGGCCGCCGGCTCCAACTCTCAAAAGGAGCTGCCCTTCAGCGGTTTGAACTACCCGGAGGGGGTGGCCGTCGACAGCCAGGGCGGCGTGTACGTCGCCGACCGCGGCAACAGCCGGGTGCTGAAACTGGCGGCGGGATCGCAGAACCAGACGGTGCTGCCGTTCACCGGGCTGAACAACCCGGACGGGGTGGCCGTCGACCCGGCGGGCAACGTCTACGTCGCCGACACCGACAACAACCGGGTGGTGAAGCTCGACGCCGCGTCGAACACCCAGTCGGAGTTGCCCTTTCACGACCTGTCGGTGCCGTGGGGCATCGCGGTGGACAACGGCGGCACCGTCTACGTCACCGAGCACGACAAGAACGACGTCGTGAAGTACCCGCCGGGCGCCACCAGCGGCACCGTGCTGCCGTTCACCGCGCTCAACACGCCGTTGGCGGTGGCGGTGGACAGGGACCAGAGCGTCTACGTCGCCGACCGCGGCGACGACCGGGTGGTCAAGCTGGCGCAGTGATGCTCACGACGCTGTCTGCGGTGCGCCCAGATACTCCTCGGTGTGCTGACCCAGCGCCGGGGGAGGGTCGGTGGCCCAGCCGGCCGACGCGGCCTCGAAGCTGGAATACCTTGCCGGAGTCCGGATTACCGTGACGGCGTCGGCGCCCTCGCCGACCTGCAGGGCGAGCTCGTTCTCGGCGAACAGCGGGGTGCCCACCACCTGCTTCCAGGTGTAGGCGTGGCAGGCCATCAGCCCGGCGGCCTGCAGCAGCCGGACCCATTCGTCGGCGGTCTTGGCGGCCAGCGCCTTCTCCAGCTCCTCGGTCAGCTCGGGGTAGTTCAGCGCGCGGGAGCGCTGGTCGGCGAACCGTTCGTCGTCGCGCAGGTCGGGCCGGCCGATGACCTCGCACAGCTTGTCCCAGTGCTTGGGCACGTACGCGCTGATCACCAGGTAGCCGTCGGCGGCCTTGAACGCGTCCGACGGCTGGGTGGCGAAACCAACACCCTTGCGCCGCTTGGGTTTTGACGCCGAGTCGCTCGGCTTGTGGTCGGCGTTCGGCTTGTTGAGGTGGATGGTCAGCTGGCTGGCCTGCAGGCTGACCGCCACGTCGTACATGGCGACCCGCACCACGTCGGCCACCCCGTGCCGCTCCCGGTTGAGCAGCGCGGCCAGCACCGCCTGGGCCAGCACGTGCCCGCTGGCGGCGTCGACCAGCTGGAACGGGATGATCTGGGGTTTGCCGGTAGGGGTGGGCATCCCGGTGGTCATGCCCGACTCGGCGGCCACCATCAGGTCCACCCCCGGCCGGCTGCCCTCCGGGCCGTTGCCGCCGTAGGCGGACAGCCGGGCGTAGACGAGTCTGGGATTGCGGCCCTGCAGCTCCTCGGGGCCCAGGCCCATGCGTTCCATCACCCCGGGCCGAAACCCTTCCAGCACAACGTCGGCGGTGTCGACCAGCCGCAGGATCCGCTGCTTGGCCTCGTCGTCGCGCAGGTCGGCCAGCACCGACTTCTTGCCCCGGTTGTGCGGCAGGAACAGGGTGGCCAGCGGCGGACGGCCGGGCAGCACGGCGGTGATGTGCCGGGCCGCCTCGCCGATCGGCGCCTCGATCTTGATGACCTCGGCGCCCAGGTCGGCCAGCACCTGACCGGCCATCGGCCCGGCGATGTTCTGGGTGAAGTCGAGCACCCGGAATCCGTCAAGGGGCTTGGGGGGCTTGCCGTTCGGCGTCTCGTGTGGCATGCGTTGGGTTCCTAACCTGCCTTGTTCAGCACCGCGGTGCAGTAGTAATTCTGGGCGAACGGCGCGCCGGGCTCGGTCGACTGCAGCGGCAGCCCGTTGTTGGCCAGCATCTGGTTCAGCGGTGTGCGCACCGGCTGCCAGCCCAGCTGCTGCAGGTAGCTGGCCGGGTCGTTGCGCTCGCCGGGGAAGCCCAGGTCGTCCAGGGCGACGTCCAGGCCGTGCCGCCGCCACTTTTCGCCGGCCGCATTCAGGGCGTCCCCGCTGGCGCCGGTGTTGGCGAAGACCTCGGCCACCAACTGGCTGCCGTCGGCGGACAGCGCGGTGACGTTGTCCAGCAACCGATCCTGGGCCTGCGGCGGCAGGAAGCCGAGGAGCCCCTCGGCGGCCCAGGCGGCGGGGCGCCCGACGTCGAAGCCCGCCTGCCGCAGCGCCGACGGCCAGTCGTGGCGCAGGTCGACCGCGACGGCGCGCACCGGCGCGGTGGGCTCGGCGCCGAGCTGGGCGATGGTGGCGGCCTTGAACTCGAGCACCCGCGGTTGGTCGATCTCGAACACCGTGGTGCCGGCCGGCCAGGGCAGCCGGTAGGCGCGGGCATCCAGGCCGGAGGCCAGGATCACCACCTGTCGGATTCCCGCGGCGCCCGCCTCGGCGAAGAACGCGTCGATGTAGCGGGTGCGGGCGGTGAGCATGTCGGTCATGCGCTGCATGCCCCACGCCGCCCCGGGCACGTCGACGTCGGCGGCGTCCAGTTCGCCGGCGGCCCACCGGGTGAAGAAGTCGACGCCCACGGCGCGCACCAGCGGCTCGGCGAACGGGTCGTCGATCAGGCCGTCCCGGGTGGCCCGGGCCCGTCCGGCGGCCACCATGGTGGCGGTCGCGCCCACGCTGGTGGCCAGGTCCCAGGTGTCGTCGTCGGTGCGCGCCATCGAGGAATCCCCTTCCGCTCTACCGTTAGCCACAATAACTACCGGCGGCCGGCCGCATCCCGGCGCCCGGCCCCCCCCGGCCCTCGCCGCCGCGCACGGGGCGGACGGGCGGCGCCGTGTGGCAGGGCGTGCGGGCCTGGCGGGGCGGGGAGTGCGGCTGTCAGTTCAGCCGGTAGCGGATCAGCCGGGAGCTGTTGGCCACCACCGCCACCGACGACGCGTTGTGCAGGATGGCGGCCAGCACCGGGGACAGCGCGCCGCCGGCGCCGATGATCAGCCCCGCGGCGTTGACGGCGATGGACATGCCGTAGTTCTCCCGGATGACGTCGACGGCGCGCGAGCCCAGGTCCCGCACGTCGAGCAGCCGGTGCAGGTCGTCGTTGGACAGCGCCACGTCGGCGGTCTCCACGGCGACGTCGGTGCCGGCCAGGCCCATCGCGATGCCGATGTCGGCGGCGGCCAGCGCCGGCGCGTCGTTGATGCCGTCGCCCACCATGCCGACGACGAAGCCCTCCTCCTGCAGATCGCGCACCGCGGCGAGCTTGTCCTCCGGCATCACCTCGGCGCGCCACTCGTCGATGCCGAGCTCGTCGGCCACCACCGCGGCGATGTCGGGGTGATCGCCGGTGAGCATCACGATTCGGCGAATACCGTTGGCGCGCAACTTCTTCAACACACCGGCGGCCTCGGGACGGACCTCGTCGCGCAGGCTGATCAGCCCGACCAGGGTGCCGTCCACGGCGAGCAGCAGCGGGGTCTCGGCCTGGCGGCGCAGCTTGTCCACCCACTCCTTGGCCTTCTTGGACACCTTGACCTTCTCGGCCTGCAGCAGCGACGGGCTGCCCAGCAGCAGGGTCCGGCCGTCGGCCCAGGTGCGCATGCCCAGCCCGACCAGTACCTCGCACTCCTCGTGCGGAGGAATGGTGATGTGGCGTTCCTCGGTGGAGCGGATCACCGCCTCGGCCAGCGGGTGCCGGGAGTGGATCTCGGAGCTGGCGGCATACGCCAGCACCTGCTCAGGCTCCCAATCCTTGTGCATGGCAACGATATTGGTGACCACCGGCCGGCCGACGGTGAGCGTGCCGGTTTTGTCGAAGACGATCGCGTCGACCTGGCCGGCCTGCTCGAGGTGTGAGCCGCCCTTGATCAGAATGCCGCGCCGGGCGCCGTTGCCGATCGCCGCGCTGATCGCCGTCGGGGTGGCCAGCCCGACCGCGCACGGGCAGGCGATCAGCAGCATCGTCATGGCCCGGCGGACGTCGCCGGTGACCGCCAGGGTGATGGCCGACACGATGAACGAGGTGGGAACGAAACGGCGCGAGAAGTTTTCGCCGACGGTCTGGATCGGCGCCCGGTCGTGCTGCGCCTCTTCGACCCGGGTGATGATGCGCCCGATGGTGGTCTGGTTGCCGACGGCGCGGGCGCGCACCACCAGGCGGCCGCGCACCACCACCGAGCCGGCGTGCACCGGCATTCCGACCACCACGCTGACCGGCAGGTTCTCCCCGGTGATCGCGGACTGGTCGACGATCGCCTCGCCGTCGATCACCTCGCCGTCCACCGGGATGGCGACGTGGTCGTGCACCACCACCTCGTCACCGATCTGCAGGGTGTCGGTGGCCACCTGAATCTCGTTGTGCTCCAGGCGAATCCACGCCGTATCCTGGCTGCCGCGCAGCAGCTCGGAGATGGCGCGCCGGGTCCGGCGCAGCGTCAGGTCCTGCAGGTACTCGCCGATGTTGAGCAGCCACAGCACGGTCAGCGCGACCACGTTCTCGCGCAACACCAGGCTGGCCACGGTCGCCGCCGAGACCAGCGCGTCGGTGCCGGCCCGCCCCGACCGCAGCGAGCGCAGCGCGCCGCGCAGGAAGGGGTAGCCGGTGAACACGGTGACGCCGGTGGCGAACAGCCGGCCGCTGGGGCCCAGCAGCGGCGGGCGGGCGAACACGTAGCGGCGCACGCCGAGCAGGGCCAGCGCCGCGCCGCCGATCACCATGCGCAGCACGTCGGCGTTGCGGATCTCCGAGGAGTGCGGCGCGCGGGCCGGGATCAGCTCGGCGGCGACGTGGGCCGCCTCGCCGATGGCGGCCAGCACCGCGGACCGGTCGCAGCGCCGCGGTGAATACCAGATGACCACCGAGCCGGTGCGCGGGTAGGCGTGCACCACCCGCACGCCGTCGCACTTGGCCACCGCCTCTTCGACCGCCACGGCGCGCCGCGAGTCGGCGCGCACCCACCCGACCGACACCCGCATCCGTCCGGCTGCATCCGAAATGACTTGCAGCGCAGGGTCTTCCATAGCGGAAGGGTCAGTGCTCGTGGTCGTGGGTGTCGGCGATCGAGGGCGTGGGCGCCTCCTCGCCGATGCGCTCGCGGGCCTCGGCCATCACGTCGGCCAGCTTGAGCCGCGCCGACTCGGCGGCCTCCTCGGCCTTGCGGGTGCCGCGCAGGCCCAGTTCGGCCCCCTTGACGGCCGTCTCGTGCAGGGGCGCCTTGGCCACGGCCTTGCGCACCACCTCGTAGGCCGTCACGCCGACCAACCCGGTGACCACCGTCCCTGCCGCCTTCGCCAACAGCCCGTAGACCGCCATTGCCGCAACCTTCCTGTCGTGTGCGCGTTCAGCCCATGCTCGCACGACGTTAACATCGAAATATAGCGATATCAATATGTATCGGGCGCCCGAAGGCGGGCGCTCACAGCACGCGGGTGACCTTCTCGGATTCGATCCGGCGCTGCCGCACCGCCGGGTCGGCATTGGCGACCTGAACCAGCGAGCCGCCGACGGCCAGGATCGCCAGCAGCCCGTCCACCAGCGCGTCGGGATCCGGCCACGACGCGCTGGAAAGCACCCGGTCGGCCGCCGTCAAACCCCGTGCCGCCGCGGAACTTCGGCACTGCTGCAGCACCTGGTCGACCGAGCGGCCGTTTAGCGCCGGGCCCGGTCGCGGCTCGGGCACGATCTGGTCGCCGTGCACCCGCACCGCGGTGGCGTAGTCGGTCACCCCGATCGGCGGGTCGCTCACCGGGCGGCCGAACGGATCCAGCGACAGCACCGCCACCTCGCCGGCGCCGGTGGCGTCGGCCTCGTCCAGCCGCGGCGGCGTGCACAGGGCCAGATCGGCCGGGCCGGCGAGCACCGCCTCGGCGCCGATCCACCACACCCCGAACAGCACCGCCGCCGTCTGCCAGTGCGCGGGCAACAGAATCGCGACCCGGCTGGCCGGCCCGGCGCCGAGTTCGTCGCGCAGCAGGTTGCCGGTCTTGGCGGCCCAATTGGCCAGCGTCACACCGGAGAGCTCGATGCGCTCGCCGGTCGCGTCGTCGTAGTAGGTGATGCGCGGACCGACCGGATCGGCCCGCAGCATGGGATCCAGGATCGCCGCGGACAGCGTGCTCGATTGGCGCACCGGCGCTAGTTTATGCACTCCGGCTTGTCGGAGCCGGCGGTCAGGATCGGCGACGGCGCGGGCGCCTTGTCGTTGGTGCTCACCGCGCCGGCGGTGGACACCTTGGCGGGCATGATCGATTCCGTGCCCGACAGGCCCGAGCCGGGACCGCTGTAGTCGTTGGCCAGCACCACCCGCACCGCGCCCGGCGCCAGCGAGCTGTCGGCCACCACCGGCAACCCGCCCAGTTCCTTGGACACCTCTTTGGCGCCCAGGTCGTCGCTCTTGGCGGCGCGCACCTGGCTGGTCTTGACGTGCCCACCGTCGTTGTTGCCCACCGTGCCGGTGGCAAAGCCCTTGGCGCTCAACACATCCGAGACGGCCGCGGCCAGACCGTTGATGTCGGTGTCGTTGACGACGCTGGCGGTGGTCTTGGCCGGGGTGTAGGCGATCTCCTCGGTCTTGCCCTGCTCCTGGTCGTGCAGCAGGCTGCCCACCCAGTCGGCGACCTGGTGCGGGTCCACCCGCACGACGCTCTGCATGCCGTCGTCGCTCCAGCCGGCGCCGTCCAGCACCGGGATGGTGGCGAACGCGACGTTGCCGCCGGCCAGCTTCTGCATCTGCTGCACGAAGTCCATCACGTCCCAGCCCGCGGAGATCACCACCGAGCGCTGCACGGCGGCCTCCAGCCGCTTGACCGTGGCGGGGCTGGACAGCGTCTGCCCGGAGATGACCCGGTGCGCCAGCGAGGCCATCACCACCTGCTGGCGCACCACCCGGTCCAGGTCGCCGCGCGGCAGTTCGTGGCGCTGGCGCACGAAGCTCAGCGCCTCCGGGCCGCTGAGCCGCTGCGGGCCGGCCGGGAAGTCGGCACCCGAAAGCGGTTCGAACACCGGCTCTTTGAGGCACACGTCGACGCCGCCGAGCGCGTCGGTGATCAGCGCGAAGCCGAGCAGGCCGATCTCGGCGTAGTGGTCGACGGTGACGCCGGTGAGGTCGGCGACGGTCTTGATCAGCGCCTCACGACCGGCCTCGGTGCCCTGGGCCGCGGCGTCCTCGGCCGAGTCGCCGGCCTTGACCAGGCTGGCGCGCTTGGCCTCCCGGGTCTGACCGTAGACACCGTTGATCTTGGTCTTGCCCAGCCCCGGGGCGGCGACGTAGGAGTCGCGCGGGATCGAGATCGCGGTCGCCGACTTCCCGTTGTTGGGGATGCGGATCAGGATGATGGTGTCGGTGTTGGTGGCCTCCTCGTCGCCGGCCCGCAGCGTCTCCAGCTCCTGCTGCGACAGCGGGTTGCCGTGCGCGTCGGTCCGGCTGTCCAGGCCCACCAGCAGGATGTCGATCGCGCCGTCGTCGCCGCCCTTGCCCAGCGACGGCGCCGACATGTGAAAGATGCCGTCTTCGAAGGACCGGACGTTGCTCCACGCGATCCCGGTGCCGAGCACGACCGCGAGCGTCAGCGCGGTGGCAATCACACGAACCACACGTTGCACAGGCATCCCACTACATTACTTGCGACACACTGGCTTCACGGGTAGCCGGCGCCCGCGTGCCCCGGCCGTCCCGGCGGCCCGAGGCCTCATGCCAAACTCGAACCATGTCAGGCAGGATCGTGATCGCCGGCGCCGGTGGGCAGCTGGGCGGCTATGTGAGCGCGCTGGCGGCGGGTCAGGGCCGTGACGTGGTGGCGCTGACGTCCGCGCAGTGGGACATCACCGACCCGGCGGCGGCCGAACGCATCGTGCGGCCCGGCGACGTGGTGATCAATTGCGCGGCCTACACCGACGTCGACGGCGCCGAGAGCGATGAGGCGGGCGCCTTCGCGGTCAACGAGGCCGGCCCCGGGCATATCGCGCGGGCCTGCGCGCGCGCCGGCGCCCGGCTGCTCCACGTTTCCACCGACTACGTGTTCGGCGGCGAGTCCCCGGCCGGCGCCCCGGACCGGCCGCGCCCCTACGAGCCCGGCGACCCCGTCGCCCCGCAGGGCGTGTACGCCCGCAGCAAGGCCGCGGGCGAGCGGGCCGTGCTGGCGGCGCTGCCGGATCCCGCGCAGGGCGTCGTGGTGCGCACCGCCTGGGTCTACACCGGCGGCACCGGCAAGGACTTTGTCGCGGTCATGCGCCGGCTGGCCGCGGGGGAGGGCCCGGTGCAGGTGGTCGACGACCAGATCGGGTCGCCGACCTACGTCGGCGACCTGGCGGCCGCGCTGCTGCAGATCGTCGACGACCGGGTGCCCGGGCCGGTCCTGCACGCCGCCAACGAGGGCGCGGTGTCCCGCTTCGAGCAGGCCCGCGCGGTCTTCGAGGAATGCGGCGCCGACCCGGCGCGGGTGCGGCCGGTGGGCACCGAGCACTTTCCCCGGCCGGCGCCGCGGCCGACCTACTCGGCGCTGGGCAGCCGCGAGTCCGCCGCGGCCGGGCTGCGGCCGCTACGGCCCTGGCGCCCTGCGCTTGTCGCCGCGCTCACCAACGCTGGTAGCCCGGCCGCGGCGGATCGACCGTTACCCTCTACGCGTGACTGACGTGCTGCCGGTGGTGACGGTGACCTATTCACCGGGCCCGCACCTGGAGCGCTTCCTGGCGTCGCTGTCGCTGGCCACCGAACGCGAGGTGTGCGTGCTGCTGGCCGACAACGGCTCCACCGACGGGACGCCGCAGGCCGCCGTCGAGCGCTACCCCAACGTGCGGCTGTTTCACACCGGCGCCAACCTCGGCTACGGCACCGCGGTGAATCGTGCTGTGGCACAGCTGGATCGCGGCGGCGAGTGGGTGATCGTCGCCAACCCGGACGTGCAGTGGGGGCCCGGCAGCATCGACGCGCTGCTGGACGCCGCGGCGCGCTGGCCGCGGGCCGGCGCGCTGGGCCCGCTGGTGCGCGACCCCGACGGGTCGGTGTACCCGTCGGCGCGGCACCTGCCCAGCCTGGTGCGCGGCGGCATGCACGCGGTCGTCGGGCCGTTCTGGAAGAACAACCCGTGGTCGACGGCCTACCGCCAGGAGCGGCTGGAGCCCAGCGAGCGGCCGGTGGGCTGGCTGTCGGGTTCGTGCCTGCTGGTGCGCCGCTCGGCATTCGAGCGGGTCGGCGGGTTCGACGAGCGCTACTTCATGTACATGGAGGACGTCGACCTCGGCGACCGGCTGGGCAAGGCCGGCTGGCTGTCGGTCTACGTGCCGTCGGCCGAGGTGCTGCACCACAAGGGCCACTCCACCGGGGCCGACCCGGCCAGCCACCTGGCCGCCCACCACCGCAGCACCTATATGTTTCTGGCCGACCGGTATTCCGGTTGGATGCGCGCGCCGCTGCGCTGGGCGCTGCGCGCGTCGCTGGCGGTGCGCGCCCGGCTGATGGTGCGCAGCGCGCTGCGCGAGTCCGGGCGGCGGGTAGAAGGGCGGCACTGAGGTGGGAACTCCCGAAGTCGACGTGGTGATCCTGGTGGGCGGCAAGGGCACCCGGCTGCGGCCGCTGACCCTGTCGGCGCCCAAGCCGATGCTGCCCACCGCCGGGCTGCCGTTCCTCACCCATCTGCTGTCCCGGATCGCCGCGGCCGGCATCGAGCACGTCATCCTGAGCACGTCGTATCAGGCCGCGGTGTTCGAGGCGGAGTTCGGCGACGGCTCCAAGCTGGGTCTGCAGATCGAGTACGTGACCGAGGAGCGGCCGCTGGGCACCGGCGGCGGCATCGCCAACGTCGCCGGCCAGCTGCGGCACGACACCGTGATGGTGTTCAACGGCGACGTACTCTCCGGTGCCGACCTGGGCCAGATGCTCGACTTCCACGCCGCGCAGCAGGCCGACGTCACCTTGCACCTGGTCCGGGTGAGCGATCCGCGCGCGTTCGGCTGCGTGACCACCGAGGACGGCCGGGTCACCGCGTTCCTGGAGAAGACCCAGGACCCGCCGACCGACCAGATCAACGCCGGCTGCTATGTCTTTGCCCGCCGCGTCATCGACCGGATCCCGCGCGGCCGCGAGGTGTCGGTGGAGCGCGAGGTGTTCCCCGCGCTGCTGTCCGATCCCGACGTCACGGTGTGCGGCTACGTCGACGCCACCTATTGGCGCGACATGGGCACCCCCGAGGACTTCGTGCGCGGCTCGGCGGATCTGGTGCGCGGCATCGCGCCGTCGCCGGCCCTGCACGGCCACCGCGGCGAGCAGCTGGTGCACGACGGCGCGGCGGTGTCGCCGGGCGCCGTGCTGATCGGCGGCACCGTCGTCGGCCGGGGCGCCGAGATCGGCCCCGGCGTCCGGCTGGACGGCGCGGTGATCTTCGACGGCGTCAAGGTGGAGGCCGGCAGCGTGATCGAGCGCTCGATCGTCGGGTTCGGCGCGCGCATCGGCCCGCGGGCGCTGATCCGCGACGGGGTGATCGGCGACGGCGCCGACATCGGGGCGCGCTGCGAGCTGCTGCGCGGCGCCCGGGTGTGGCCCGGCGTGTCGATCCCCGACGGCGGGATTCGCTACTCCTCCGACGTCTGAGGCTCGCGTTCGCTTTCGTCTTCGCGTTCGCTTTCGGGCGTCACGCCAGCGTGACGCCCGGCGCCGGCGGCCACGCTAGCGTGACGCTCGCGTGGCCTGGGCGACCAGATAGGCCAGCGCGTGATCGGTGCCCGCGGGTAGCGCGTCGACGGGCCACCAGCGCAGGTCCTCGGACTCGTCGCTGATCGCGATCCGGGCGCCGGCCGGCGCGTGCGCGACGAATTGTAGATCCAGATGCCGGGTGGGCAGCCCCAGCGAGCAGGTCACCGGATGCACGTGCACCGCGGCCAACCCGGGCGCCATCCGCAGCCCGTCGATCCCGGACTCCTCGGTGGCCTCGCGCAATGCCGCCGCGACGATGCCGGCGTCGTCGTCGTCGCAGTGCCCGCCCAACTGCACCCACCGGCCCAGCCGGCGGTGCAGGGTCAGCAGCACCCGGTCGCCGGTGTGGTCGAGCACCAGCGTCGACGCGGTGACATGCCCGGGCTCGCACTCCCGCCGGCACGCGTCGGGGCGGGCGTGCACGAACGCCAACACCGCGTGCCGCAACGAATCCTGGGCCGCATCGGGCGGATCCCACTGCGTCAGCAGCGCCAGCACCGAGTCGCGCACGCTCACCGGGATGCCCGCCGTTTCCGGCGATCCCGCAGACACGCCCAGGCCGCGCGGCAGTCCGCCACCGCCCGGGGCGGGACGCCCAGCGCGTCGATCAGCACCCGGCGGTCCACGACGTCCAGCGCCTTGTCCAGCTCGCCGGCCTTCAGCAACAGGTCGACATCGCCGACCAGATCGGCGTCCGCGCACTCCGGCCGGGGGAGCGGCAGCTGCTCGGCCTCGCGCGGCTCCAGCTCCAGCACGCCCCCGCCGTAGCTGCGGCCCATGATCTCGGCGAACGCGAACGTGACGCTGTTGTGGAACACCGCGGCCAGCGCCGCCGGGTCGACGCCCGGCCCAACCCGCACCCGGTGCACGGTGTCGGTGCTGGTGGCCCCCGCGGCGTTGACCGTCAGCCGGGGCGCGGCGTGGATCTGGCGCAGCAGGAACAGGTCGGGCTGCCACAGCGACGGCGTGCTCCACCACGGCGTGCGGATCGAGCACTTGTAGCCGCGGTGCACCCCGGCCGCCTCCCCGGCGCGGATGTGCGCGGTCAACGCGGGATCGGCCGGCTTGCGCGGCGCGTTGAGCAGCCAGCCGCGCTGCCCGGCGGCGAGATCGCTTGCCCGGCAATCGGTGTCGTAGATCAGCCCGGACAGCTGGGCGCTGCGCGAGACGAGGGGCACGCAGTGCCGGCGCAGCCCCAACGCGGTCACCTGCTCGTCGGTGAAGGTGAAAAAGGCGTTGCGGCCGGTCACGATGCCCACGTCCACCTCGGCGAGCGCGCCCAGCCGGGTCAGCGTCGCCGAGGCCTTGAGCGCGCGCAGCAGCTCGATCGCGGCCGGGTCCAGAAAGTACTTGGTCCACTTCTCGTGCTCGTGCAGCAGCGCGGGTGCGGACGCCAGGCGCTCGACGTCGATGTCCGCCAGGGCGTCCGCGCCGGCCAGGGTCACGGTGCGGATGCGCGCCGGACCCGTCCCGACCACGCCGCAGAACAACACCACCTCCTGCAGGACGCCGTCGAACACCAGCCGCTCGAAGGTCAGCAGCGTGATGTCGCGGAATCGGCTCAGCAGGAACTCGCGCAGCTGCGCGGCGTAGCCGACCTGCAGCAGCTCGGCCGGAAGCACCAGCCCCACCCGGCCGCCGTCACGCACCAGCACGGTGCCGGCCACCACGAACGGCACCCAGGCGTTGGTCAGCCGGGTCGGCCGCAAACCCTCGCGCCGCAGGAACGCCAGCGCCGGATCGCGTTGCGGCGACGCCCAATTGCCGAACCGGATGTAGGGCGGATTGCCGGCGACGCCGTCCCAGCCGCCGTCCTCGGCGGTGGCGAGCCAGCTGAACAGGCTCTCGGCGGACACGGGTGCGAATCGCCGGGCCTTGGCCGCCTCGTGCGGGATCAGCTCGACGCCGTGCACCCGGTCGCTGAGCCGGGCCAGCTCGCGCAGGATCGCGCCGTCGCCGCAGGAGGGTTCGACGATCCTCGGCCCGGCCCGGCGCACCCAGCGGGACAGGAACCGCGCCACCGGCGCCGGCGTGTAGTAGCCGCCGCGGACCTTGTCGGCCGAGGCCGCCGCCTTGCCCGCGAACGTCGTCACGCGCTCAGTATCACTTGCGGATCAGCAGATCCCCAGGGTCCGCCGGATCCCGCGGCCCGGCGGGTTCGGCGGCATAGCCGATGGCGATGGCCCCCAACGGCTCCCAGTCGGCGGGCAACCCGAGCACGGCGCGCACCAGGTCGGCGGCGAAGATCGTGGAGCCGATCCAGCAGCTGCCCAGGCCGCGCACCGCCAACCCGACCAGCAGGGCCTGCACGGCCGCGCCGACCGCCACGGTGAACATGGTGTGCTCGGCGTCGGTGCGGGCGGCGTCGGGATAGCTGTGCGCGCCGTCGGGGACCAGCATCGGGATGACGACTTCGGGCGCGTCGTAGAGGATCTGGCCGCGCGCCACCCGGCGTTCGATCGACTCGGCGGGCCGGCCGTCGCCGGCCAGGTCGGCGCGCCACTTGTCCTTCATCGCGTCCAGCAGCCGGGTCCGCACCGCCGGGGTCTGCAGCCAGACGAACCGCACCGGGCGGGTGTGGTGCGGGGCCGGCGCGGTCAGGGCCTCGGCGACGGCCTCGCGCACCAGCTCCGCGGGCACCGGCTCGGCGCTGAACCGGCGCACCGAACGGCGCAGCAGCTGCGCCTGGCGGCGGCCCAACTCGATGGCCTCGGCGGTGCCCAGCCAGAACAGGTCCTCGGTGCCCGGCCGCAACAACTGCCGGGCGGTCGACCCGTCGTCGGTCACCGACAGCCCACGCACCACCGCCACCGGCATCGCGGTCAGTTTGCCCTTCACCAGATCGGCGGCCGCGGCGATCTCGTCGGCGATCGCCACCTCGGTGACAAGCAGCTCGTTGCCGTGCTGATCCACCGCACCCGAATAGCCGTGCAGCACAGCCAGTCCCGCCGCCCCCACCGCGGCGTCGGTCTGGCCGTTGCGCCAGGCGCGGCCCATGGTGTCGGTGACCAGCACGGCGACCTCGACGCCCAGCAGCTCGCGCAGCCGCGCGCGCAGCGCCGCGGCGCTGGCGTCGGGGTCCAGCGGCAGCAGCGCCAGCTCGTCGCGGCCGACGTTGGATCCGTCCACCCCGGCGGCGGCCTGCACCAGCCCGTGCCGGTTCTCGGTGATCAGGGTGCGGCCCTTGCGGGCCAGCACCCGGACGGCTTCCTCGTCGACCAGCTTGCGCCGCAGCCGATCGCGTTCCTCGGGATCGGCCGGCGCCGGCACCAGCCGGCCCTCGCACTTGGAGACGGCCTTGCTGGTGACGACGACGACGTCGCCGTCGCGCAGCCACGGCGCGGCCTTGGCGACGGCCGCCCCCAGATCGTCGCCGGGGCGGAATTCGGGCAGCCCGGCCACCGGCAGGATCTCGATCGGGGCGGCGGTGCCGTGCTCGCCGGCGGGACTCACGGCGTCACGCCCGCCAGCTGCAGCCCCGCGCTGACCATCTCGGCGGTCGCCGCGGGGTCGGTCATCATCAGCGGCACCGCGCGCACCGCCACCCCCTCGATGTCGGCGTGGTCGTCCTGGCTCACCAGCCAGCAATCCAGGATCCCGGTGCCCCGCCGCGCGCCGTAGTGGCGGCCGACGGCCTCGGCGGTGGATTCCACCCCGATCACCGACAGGCAGGCATCGGCCATGCCGCGCAACGGCTTTCCGCCGATGATCGGGGAGTAGCCGACGATCGGCGCGCCGGCCGCCCGCAACGCGCCGCGGACGCCGGGTACGGCCAGGATGGCCCCGACGCTCACCACCGGGTTGGACGGGGCGATCAGGATGACGTCGGCATCGGCGATGGCGGCGATGGTTTCCGTTGTCGCGGCTGCCTTTTCGGCGCCGACGAACGCGAAGCTGTGGGTGGGCACCTGGGCGCGGTAGCGCACCCACCACTCCTGGAAGTGGATGGCCCGCCGGCTGCCGTCGTCGGGATCGGTTATCACCACGTGTGTCTCGCACCGGTCGTCGCTGACCGGAAGCAGCCGCGCGCCGGGTTGCCAGCGGTCGCACAGCGCGGCGGTGATCTGTGTCAGCGGGTAGCCGGCGTTGAGCATCTGGGTGCGCACCAGGTGGGTGCCGATGTCGCGGTCGCCCAGACCGAACCAGTCCGGCTGCACCCCGTAGCGCGCCAATTCCTCTTTGGCGTGCCAGGTTTCGTCGCGGTGCCCCCACCCTCGCTCCGGGTCCACACCTCCACCTAAGGTGTACATGCAGGTGTCCAAATCGGGGCAGACGCGCAGTCCGTGGATCCAGGCGTCATCGCCAATGTTGACGATCGCCGTCAGCTCGTGGCTGCCCGCCGCCGTGTCCGGGCGCCCGTGCGTATGCCGTTGCGCACGAAACTGACCCAGCCCGAACAACTGTTGAACACCCAGCAGGAAGCGGGCGCCGCCAACCCCACCGACCAGAACGGTGACCTTCACTTGAGCCTCACAGAGCACGACAGTACTGCCCGGCGACGCTGCGGTGTCGGGCCCGTCGCGGGCGCCTCAAAGTTGAGGTTGCACACGGCTTGTCGGGAAGCTGGTGGGGAAATTGTGAACGGTGTGATCGACACGCCGAAGGCGCAAAACAACAGAAACGCCGAAATTCGATCACGAGATGGTATGGAAATGCGCCAAAGTGCTTGACCCGGCAGGTCAACCCGTGTCTAATCACATCAGTGTCATTTCCCGGTTGGCCGGCCGACTCCGGTGTCGCAGACCGAGATTCGATCACTTGTTCGAATTGTCTGTACATCAGAACAGTGGGAACCAATCACACTCCAATCAAGCTGAGGAGGCGGACGACCGTATGTCTTACGAAAATCTTCGAGGCGCCATGGCGGGCACGCCGCACACCCCGATCGACTCGGCGCCGGCCCGTCCCGTCCGGCCGCACTTGACCGTGGTTCCTGATGCGCCAGTCGCATTCGAGCCCGAGCCGCTGCCGGCGCCCGTCGCCGACCAGTGGCAGGACCGGGCGCTGTGCGCGCAAACCGACCCGGAGGCCTTCTTCCCGGAGAAGGGCGGCTCCACCCGCGAGGCCAAGAAGATCTGCCTGGGCTGCGAGGTGCGCCACGAGTGCCTGGAGTACGCACTCGAGCACGACGAGCGCTTCGGCATCTGGGGCGGTCTGTCCGAACGCGAACGCCGCCGCCTCAAGCGCGGCATCATCTGACCCGCTCCCGCAACGACCGGGGGTCAGTCGTCGTCGATCGTCGGGTCGATGACCGAGGGTTCCACGTCGAGGTAGATGGCGACCTGGGCCACCAGGATTTCGTGCAGTAATTCCCCGAGTTCCACGGTGTCCTTGGCCCGTCGCTCAATTGGCTTGCGGAACAACACAATTCGCGCTCGCGTGGCGTTGCCGCGGATGTCGACACCGGCGGGGATCAACCGGGCCAGCGGAATCGGGCCGTCGGCGATCACCTCCGGCGGCCACTGCACGCTGTCGGGATCCTTGGCCGAGATGCGCGGGATCTCGTCGACCGCCACGTCCAGGTCGGCCAGCCGGTCCTGCCAGTCCCGCTCGATGGGTTCGTAGGCCTCCAGCACCGCCATGTCGAAGCGTTCGGCGCGGCTGCGCCATCCCGGCACGGTAGGCGGCAGCAGCGGGCCGCGCATGTCGCGGCCCCTACGCGAGAGCCGGCGCGGAGCCGATCGTCGCGAAAACCGGCCGCTTCGGCCGGAGCTGCGCGAATCGCCACGGGATTCACTCATCGGGCCGATGGTAACGGTTGCACATCGGGGGCCGCGGCGTTGCGCGTGTCCGGCGCTTCGGCGGCGTTTGCGCACGATAGCCTTTCGAGCGTGAACGTTCCCCGTCGCTGTTGCCGGCCCGGGTGCCCGCACTACGCCGTGGCGACCCTGACGTTCGTCTACTCGGACTCGACGGCAGTCGTCGGCCCGCTGGCGACCGCACGGGAACCGCATTCCTGGGATTTGTGCGTCAACCACGCCGGCCGGATCACCGCCCCGCGCGGGTGGGACCTGGTGCGCCACGCCGGGCCGCTGCCCACCCACCCCGACGAGGACGACCTGGTCGCCCTCGCCGACGCGGTCCGCGAAGGCGGTTCGGCCGAGCGCACGCTGCCCTACGCCGGTGCGGCGGTGCCCCGAAACGGCTTCGGCGATCCGCATCTTCACCCCGGCGGCGCCCAGGCCACCGCGCCGAGCAGCAGCCTGATCGCCCCGCCCGAGCAACGTTCCGGACGGCGCCGCGGGCATCTGCGGGTGCTGCCCGACCCCAGCGACTGACCCGGGCCGCACCCGATGGGGGCGCACCCGAATCCGCGCGCACCGCGGCGGCCGGTGTTCTCCCCGGCCCGATAGGCTGGCGGCCAAGAGTTCACGTCGTCAGGAGTCCCGCATGTCCCGGCCCGCCGCGACTGTCCACCGTGTCGTCAAGGCGTACGACGTGCGTGGGCTGGTCGGCGAAGAGCTCGACCAGCCGCTGGTCGCCGACCTCGGCGCGGCCTTCGCCAAACTGATGCGCGCCGAGGGCGCCGGCCAGGTCGTCATCGGCCACGACATGCGCGACAGCTCACCCACCCTGGCCGCCGCGTTCGCCGCCGGGGTGACCGGGCAGGGTCTGGACGTGGTGCGCATCGGGCTGGCGTCCACCGATCAGCTCTACTTCGCCTCCGGCCTGCTGGACTGCCCCGGCGCGATGTTCACCGCGAGCCACAACCCGGCGGCCTACAACGGGATCAAGCTGTGCCGCGCCGGCGCCCGGCCGGTCGGCGCCGACAGCGGGTTGCGCATCATCGCCGACGACGTGATCGCCGGCGTCGAGGACTACGACGGGCCACCGGGATCGGTCGGCGACCGCGACGTGCTGGCCGACTACGGGCGGTTCCTGCGCTCGCTGGTAGACACCTCCGGGCTGCGCCCGCTGCGGGTCGCCGTCGACGCCGGCAACGGCATGGCCGGCCTCACCACGCCCGCGGTGCTCGGCCCGATCGAGTCGATCACGTTGGCGCCCTTGTACTTCGAGCTCGACGGCTCCTTCCCGCACCACGAGGCCAACCCGCTGGACCCGGCCAACCTGGTCGACCTGCAGGCCTACGTGCGCGAGACCGGCGCCGACATCGGCCTGGCCTTCGACGGCGACGCCGATCGCTGCTTCGTGGTCGACGAGCGCGGCAACCCGGTGTCGCCGTCGACCGTGACCAGCCTGGTGGCCGCCCGCGAACTCGGCCGCGAGATCGGCGCGACGATCATCCACAACGTGATCACCTCGCGCGCGGTGCCCGAGCTGGTCAGCGAGCGCGGCGGCACCCCGCTGCGCTCGCGGGTGGGGCACTCCTACATCAAGGCACTGATGGCCGACACCGGCGCGATCTTCGGCGGCGAGCACTCGGCGCACTACTACTTCCGCGACTTCTGGGGCGCCGACTCCGGGATGCTGGCCGCGCTGTACGTGCTGGCCGCCCTCGGCGAACAGGACCGCCCGCTGTCCGAGCTGACCGCGGACTACCAGCGCTACGAGTCGTCCGGCGAGATCAACTTCACCGTCGCCGACGCCGGGCAGTGCACCGAAGCGGTGCTGAGGTCGTTCGGCACCCGGATCCACTCCCTGGACCACGTGGACGGGGTGACCGTGGACCTGGGCGACGGCAGCTGGTTCAACCTGCGCAGCTCCAACACCGAACCGCTGCTGCGGCTCAACGTGGAGGGCCGCACGGCAGAGGACGTCGCCGCGGTGGTCGCCCAGATCAGCGCCGAGATCGCCGCGATCACCGCGGGAACGACGACCGAGGCGGACGCGGGGGCGGCGCCGTGAACGCCACCCGCGCAATCGATCTGGAGGACACCGAGGGCCTGCTGAGCGCCGACCGCGACGGCCTGCTGCGGGCCGCGTCGTCGGCCGGCGCGCAGGTGCGGGCCATCGCCACCGCGGTCGAGGAGGGCGCGCTGGAGCCGCTGCGGGTCGAGGACCGGCCGCGCAGCGTGATCTGGGTGGCCGGCCGCGGAACCGCCGAGACCGCCGGGGTGATGCTGTCGGCGACGCTCGGGGGAGTGGCCTCGCAGCCGTTCGCGCTGGCCGGCGAGGCGCCGCCGTGGGTGGGCCCGCTCGACGTGCTGGTCGTCGCCGGCGACGACCCCGGCGACCCGGCGCTCGTCGCCGCCGCCGCGACCGGGGTCCGCCGCGGCGCGCGGGTGGTGGTCGTCGCGCCGTACGAGGGACCGCTGCGCGATTCCACCGCGGGCCGCGCCGCCGTGCTGGCGCCCCGACTGTGGGTGCCCGACGAGTTCGGCCTGTGCCGGTATTTGGCCGCCGGGCTGGCGGTGGTCCACGCCGTGGACCCGCGGCCCAGCGTCGACCTGGGGCTGCTCGCCGACGAGCTGGACGCCGAGGCGCTGCGCAACAGCGCCGGGCGCGAGTTGTTCACCAACCCGGCCAAGCTGCTGGCCGCGCGGATCGCCGATCGCCAGGTCGCGCTGGCCGGCGACAGCGCGGCGACCCTGGCGCTGGCCCGGCACGGCAGCTCCGTGCTGTTGCGGGTGGCCAACCAGGTGACCCCGGCCACCGGGCTGCCCGACGCGGTGGTCGCCATGCGCGCGGCGGTGCCGCGCGCCCTGGAGGATCCGGACGCCGCGCTGTTCCACGACGAGCAGATCGACGGGCCGCTGCCACCCCGGCTGCGGGTGCTGGCGGTGGTGCTGGCCGCCGAGCAGACGGTGGTGGCCGCCCGCACGGCCGGGCTCGACGACGTGTACCTGCTGGCCGCCGAGGATGTGCCCGACGGCCCCGGCGGCTCGGCCGGCTCCGGCGTGTCACCCGCACTCGGCGGGCCCGGGCGGACCGAGCAGCAGCTGGCGGTGCTGGCCGTCCGGCTGGAGATGGCCGCCGTTTACATGCGACTGGTGCGGGGATAGATAGAACAGTGGAGCTGCTTCGCGGGGCTTTGAGAACATACGCATGGGGTTCGCGTACCGCCATCGCCGAATTCACCGAACGACCGGTGCCGGCGGCGCACCCGGAGGCCGAACTCTGGTTCGGCGCCCACCCGGGCGACCCGGCCTGGCTGGAGACCGACAACGGCGAGATCACGTTGCTCGACGCGCTGCGCGCCGACCCGGAGGGACAGCTCGGTCCGGGGTCGCGGGCCCGGTTCGGTGACGTGCTGCCGTTTTTGGTCAAGGTGCTGGCCGCCGACGAGCCGCTGTCGCTGCAGGCACACCCGAGCGCCGAGCAGGCGGCCGAGGGCTACCTGCGCGAGGAGCGGCTCGGCATCCCGCTGAACTCGCCGGTGCGCAACTACCGCGACACCTCGCACAAGCCGGAGTTGCTGGTCGCGCTGTATCCGTTCGAGGCGCTGGCCGGGTTCCGCCCGGCGTCGCGCACCGTCGAGCTGCTGCGGGCGCTGGCCGTCTCCGATCTCGATCCCTTCATCGAGTTGCTGGGCGACCAGTCCGACGCCGACGGCCTGCGCGCGCTGTTCACCACCTGGATCACCGCCCCGCAGCCCGACATCGACGTGCTGGTGCCCGCCGTGCTGGACGGCGCAATCGCCTACCTCAGTTCGGGCGCAACGGAATTCGCGGCCGAGGCCAAGACCGTGCTCGAGCTGGGCGAGCGCTATCCCGGCGACGCCGGGGTGCTGGCGGCGTTGCTGCTCAACCGGGTCAGCCTCGCCCCGGGCGAGGCCATCTTCGTCTCGGCCGGCAACCTGCACACCTATCTGCGGGGCTTCGCCGTGGAGGTGATGGCCAACTCCGACAACGTGTTACGCGGCGGCCTGACCCCCAAGCACGTCGACGTGCCCGAGCTGCTGCGGGTGCTCGACTTCGCGCCCACCACCGAGGACCAGCTGCGCCCGCGCGTGCGGCGCGAGGGCTTCGGGCGGATCTATGAGACCCCGACCGACGAGTTCGCCGTCGCGCTGTTGGAGCTGGAGGACGAGTACGTCGGCCACGAGGTGGACGCCACCTGCAGCCACGACGGCCCGCAGATCCTGCTGTGCATCCAGGGCTGCACGACCGTGCACGGCAAATCCGGCTCGCTGCGGCTCAAGCGCGGCATGGCCGCCTGGGTGGCCGCCGACGATGCCCCGATCCGGCTGGTCGCCCACGAACCCACCAAGCTGTTCAGGGCGACGGTCGGGCTGTAGCGGTCCCCGGCCGGCCCGCCCGGCGGCGCTGCCCCAGCCACAGCCGCATGTTGTGCCCGACGGCGCGCCCGACGATGCGGGGCGGCGGGATCAGGTAGAGGCTGTCCAGCAGCGAGAACCGGCGCAGAAACCATTCCGCCAGAACGGGTTCGGTCTCGGCGGCGCCCAGGAACTGGTCGAACAGCGCGCCCGACGGTCGCCACCACCACGGGGCGGGTCGTTTGGTGGTGGCGTGGTGGAAGGTGACGTCGCCGATGGCGTTCATCGTCCACACCGGGAAGGTGGTCTTGGCGGTGGCCCGGTACAGCGCCGCGGCCAGCCGGTCGTCGGGGCATCGCAGCGCGCGGCGCAGATGACCGGCCTGCAGCGCGGTCATCGTCATCCCCTGGCCGAAGGTGGGGTTGAAGCTGGCCACCGCGTCGCCGAGGGCGACGATGCCGGCCGGGACGCGGTCCAGCTTGTCGTAGCGGCGCCACCGGCTGGCCGGAAAGGCGTGAAACGCGGGATCGCCCAGCGGCTCGGCCCGGGCCAGCGCGTCGCCGAAGTGGGCGGGCAGCAAGCGGCGCGCCAGCGTCAGCATTTCGGGGAACGTGCGGGGCGGTTTGGCGTCGGCCACCCCGAACGTGGTCAACACCCAGACCCGGTCCTCGTAGCACAGCATGCCCAGCCCCAGCGGCTCGTCGTGCGAGGCGCCGGCCACCACCACCTTCTGGGCGATCAGCCCGTCGGGGATGCGGAAGTGCTGGGTGGCGTAGTTGATGCCGATGTCGATCACCTCTTCGGGTGGGCGCTGAAAACCCCACTGCGACAACCACACCGGCAATCGGGTGCCGCGCCCCGCCGCGTCGACCACCAGATCGGCGGCGACGAACTCCGCGGACCCGCCGGCGACCGGGTCCAGCCACACCCCGGTCACCCGCGCTCGCGCCGGGTCGAACCGCGGCTGGGCCACCGAGCGGCGCAGCACCGTCACGTTGCCGATGGCGTGCACCCGTTTGCGCAGCTGCCATTCCAGCTGCGGACGGCTGGGCACGTAGGCGGTGAACTCGTCGCGCAGGGTTTGCCCGGTGCCCAGCACGTGGCCGGCGGCGCCCAGATGGATGCACTCGGGCCGGTTGTGCAGCCGGGGCACGCCGGCGGCCGTCATGTCGTCGAGCAGGCCGGGAAACAGCTTCTCGAATTCGATCGCCCCGCGCGCCATCAGCAGGTGCAGGTGCCGGTCCTGCGGGACGGTCGCCCGGCTGGCCGGCGCGGCCGGCAACTCGTCGCGCTCGCAGACCGTCACCGCCGAATACGACTCCGACAGCACCCGCGCCGCGCACAGGCCGGCGATGCTTCCCCCGATGACCAGCGCGTGCTCCCGCGCGTTTGCTTTGCCGTCCGGCATCTGCGGAGACTACCCAGTACTGTGACGGACCAATGGCTCCCAGCGTTGGGAAAGGGCGGTTGAATGGCCAGTCGATGGCGGACGAAGTCGGTGGAACAGTCGATCGCCGACACCGACGAGCCGGACACCCGGCTGCGCAAGGACCTGACCTGGTGGGACCTGGTCGTGTTCGGCGTCGCGGTGGTGATCGGCGCCGGCATCTTCACCGTCACCGCGTCGACGACCGGCGACATCACCGGCCCAGCCATCTGGGTGTCGTTCGTGATCGCGGCGGGCACCTGCGCGCTGGCGGCGCTGTGCTACGCCGAGTTCGCCTCCACCCTGCCGGTGGCCGGCAGCGCCTACACCTTCTCCTACGCCACCTTCGGGGAGTTCCTGGCCTGGATCATCGGCTGGAATCTGCTGCTGGAGTTGGCCATCGGCGCCGCGGTGGTGGCCAAGGGCTGGTCCAGCTATCTGGGCACGGTGTTCGGATTCTCCGGCGGCACAGTCAAATTCGGGGCCGCCCAGCTCGACTGGGGTGCGCTGGTGATCGTCGGTGGGGTGGCCACCCTGATCGCGCTGGGCACCAAGCTGTCGTCGAGGTTCTCCGCGGTGATCACCGGGATCAAGGTGTCGGTGGTGGTGTTCGTCGTGGTGGTCGGCGTCTTCTACATCAAGCGCGCCAACTACTCGCCGTTCATCCCCAAGCCGGAGGCCGGCGGCCAGGCCAAGGGCATCGACCAGTCGGTGCTGTCGCTGCTGACCGGGGCGCACACCAGCCACTACGGCTGGTACGGCGTGCTGGCCGGGGCGTCCATCGTGTTCTTCGCGTTCATCGGGTTCGACATCGTGGCCACCATGGCCGAGGAGACCAAGCATCCGCAGCGCGACGTCCCCCGGGGCATCCTGGCGTCGCTGGGCATCGTCACGCTGCTCTACGTGGCGGTCGCCGTCGTGCTGTCCGGCATGGTGTCCTACACCCAACTCAAGACGATGCCGGGCCGCGGGCAGGCCAACCTGGCCACCGCCTTCACCGCCAACGGCATCCACTGGGCGAGCAAGATCATCTCCATCGGCGCACTGGCCGGGCTGACCACGGTCGTGATGGTGCTGATGCTCGGTCAGTGCCGGGTGCTGTTCGCGATGGCGCGCGACGGGCTGTTGCCGCGGGCGCTGGCCAAGACCGGGTCGCGGGGCACGCCGGTGCGCATCACCGTGCTGGTCGCCCTGGTGGTGGCGGTGACAGCCTCGGTGTTCCCGATCACCAAGCTCGAGGAGATGGTCAACGTCGGAACGCTGTTCGCCTTCGTCCTGGTCTCCGCCGGGGTGATGGTGCTGCGCCGCACCCGGCCGGACCTGGAGCGGGGCTTCAAGGCGCCGTGGGTGCCGGTGCTGCCGATCGCCTCGATCGGCGCCTGCGTGTGGCTGATGCTCAACCTCACCGCGCTCACCTGGGTCCGGTTCGGCATCTGGCTGGTGGTGGGTACGGCGATCTACGCCGGCTACGGCTACTGGCACTCGGTGCAGGGCCGTCGCGACGCGGGCGAACCCGACCGCAGCGACGCGCTGGCGGCCGACCCCAACAGCCCGGTGCCGTAAAGACACTTAAAGCCACTTAAAGCCACACGGCTTTACAAACAGACGCCTTTTGTCTAGACAGGAGACGTAGAGACCGGTATTGTCAACCTCCAACGTGGTGTGACTCACAAGGAGGTTTGGAAATGACCACCGTTGACCTGCAACAACCCTCGGATCCGGCCGCCTGGCGGGACAAAAAGCGCCGGCTGTGGCTGATGGGGCTGATCGCGCCGACGGCGCTGTTCGTGATGCTGCCGCTGGTCTGGGCCCTGAACCGGCTGGGCTGGCACGCCGCCGCCCAGGTGCCGCTGTGGATCGGGCCGATCCTGCTCTACATCCTGTTGCCGATCCTCGACCTGCGCTTCGGCCCCGACGGCCAGAACCCGCCCGACGAGGTGATGGAGCGGCTGGAGAACGACAAGTACTACCGCTACTGCACCTACGTCTACATCCCGTTCCAGTACCTGAGCGTGATCCTGGGCGCCTACCTGTTCACCGCCACCGACCTGAGCTGGCTGGGCTTCCACGGCGGCCTCGGCTGGGCGGGCAAGCTGGGGCTGGCGCTGTCGGTCGGCGTGCTCGGCGGCGTCGGCATCAACACCGCGCACGAGATGGGCCACAAGAAGGACTCGCTGGAGCGCTGGCTTTCCAAGATCACCCTGGCCCAGACCTGCTACGGCCACTTCTACATCGAGCACAACCGCGGCCACCACGTGCGGGTGGCCACGCCGGAGGATCCGGCGTCGGCCCGGTTCGGGGAGACCTTCTGGGAGTTCTTGCCGCGCAGCGTGTTCGGCAGCCTGCGCTCCGCGCTGCGGCTGGAAGCCCAACGGCTGCGCCGGCTCGGCAAGAACCCGTGGAACCCGCTCACCTACCCGTCCAACGACGTGCTCAACGCCTGGGCGATGTCAATCGTGTTGTGGGGCGTGCTGATCGCGGTCTTCGGCCCGGGGCTCATCCCATTCGTGGTCATCCAGGCGGTGTTCGGCTTCAGCCTGCTCGAGGCGGTCAACTACCTGGAGCACTACGGGCTGCTGCGGCGCAAGATCGACTCCCCTTCGGGGAAAGCGCGCTACGAGCGGTGCACGCCCGAGCACAGCTGGAACTCCGACCACGTCGTCACCAACCTGTTCCTCTACCACCTGCAGCGGCACAGCGATCACCACGCCAACCCGACCCGGCGCTACCAGACGCTGCGCAGCCTGGACGGCTCGCCCAACCTGCCCAGCGGGTACGCGTCGATGATCTCGCTCACCTACTTCCCGCCGCTGTGGCGCAAGGTGATGGACCATCGGGTGCTGGCCCACTACGGCGGCGACATCACCCGGGTCAACGTGTCGCCGCGGCGGCGCGCCAAGCTGCTGGCCCGCTACCCGGTGGTGACGGCATGACCCGCTACCGCTGCCCCGGCTGCGACTACATCTACGACGAGGCCAAAGGTGCTCCGCGGGAAGGCTTTCCGGCCGGGACTCCGTTTGCCGACATCCCCGACGACTGGTGCTGTCCCGATTGCGCGGTGCGCGAGAAGGTCGATTTCGAAAACCTGATTGGACAGGAGTGAACCGATGAGCGACTACAAGCTGTTCGTCTGCGTGCAGTGCGGATTCGAGTACGACGAGGCCAAGGGCTGGCCGGAGGACGGCATCGCCCCGGGCACCCGCTGGGACGACATCCCGGAGGACTGGAGCTGCCCGGACTGCGGCGCGGCGAAAAGCGACTTCGAGATGGTGGAAGTGGCGCGGCCCTGATCGGGCTGAAACCCGATGCCCAAACCCGATATTGTCGCGGCTGTGAAGCGGATGCCGTACGCCGAGGCGTCGCGCGCCCTGCTGCGTGACTCGGTGCTGGATGCGATGCGGGATCTGCTGGTGACCCGGGACTGGTCGGCCATCACGCTGTCCGACGTGGCCCGGGCCGCCGGCATCAGCCGTCAGACCATCTACAACGAGTTCGGCTCCCGGCAAGGCCTGGCGCAGGGGTACGCGCTGCGCCTGGCCGACCGCCTGGTCGACACCATCCACGAGGCCCTGGACGCCCACGTCGGCAACATCTACGAGTCGTTCCTGGACGCCTTCCGCAGGTTCTTCGCCGACGCGGCGGCCGACCCGCTGGTGACCTCGCTGCGCACCGGCGTCGCCAAGCCCGACCTGTTGCAGCTGATCACCACCGACAGCGCGGTCATCATCACCCGCGCGTCGGCGCGGCTGGCCTCGGCGCTGACGCACACCTGGGTGTCCACCACCGACGAGGACGCCGGGGTGCTGGCCCGCGCCATCGTGCGGCTGGCGCTGAGCTACGTGTCGATGCCGCCGGAGGCCGACCACGACGTGGCCGCCGATCTGGCCCGGTTGATGACGCCGTTCGCCGAGCGGCACGGCGTCGTCAACGTCGGGTGAGCGTTCCCTGGCCGCGGCGGGGCGCCGACCCGCGACTACAGTGGCGCAAGAACATACCTAAGCTAATTACCCAGTGATCCCCGGACGGCAGGAACAGGAAGAGAACCCATGACGACGACCGAAAACGCGCTCACCCCCGACGTTCGCAACGGCATCGAGTTCAAGGTCGCCGATCTGTCGCTGGCCGACTACGGGCGCCGCGACATCGAGCTCTCGGAGCAGGAGATGCCGGGTCTGATGTCGCTGCGCCGGGAGTACCACGACGTGCAGCCGCTCAAGGGCGCGCGCATCTCCGGCTCGCTGCACATGACCGTGCAGACCGCGGTGCTGATCGAGACGCTGGTGGCGCTGGGCGCCGAGGTGCGCTGGGCGTCCTGCAACATCTTCTCCACCCAGGACCACGCCGCCGCGGCGGTCGTCGTCGGCCCGCACGGCACCCCCGAGGAGCCCCGGGGCGTGCCGGTGTTCGCGTGGAAGGGCGAGACGCTCGAGGAGTACTGGTGGGCCGCGGAGCAGGCGCTGACCTGGCCTCCGCTCGCGGACGGGACAGAGGCGCCGGCCAACATGATCCTCGACGACGGCGGCGACGCCACCATGCTGGTGCTGCGCGGCGCCCAGTACGAGAAGGCCGGCGTGGTGCCGCCCGACGACGAGGACGACTCCGCCGAGCACCGGGTGTTCCTCAACCTGCTGCGCGAGCGCTTCGAGACCGACAAGACCAAGTGGACCAAGATCTCCGAGTCGATCAAGGGCGTCACCGAGGAGACCACCACCGGGGTGCTGCGGCTGTACCAGTTCGCCGCGGCCGGTGATCTGGCGTTCCCGGCGATCAACGTCAACGACTCGGTCACCAAGAGCAAGTTCGACAACAAGTACGGCTGCCGGCACTCGCTGATCGACGGCATCAACCGCGGCACCGACGTGCTGATCGGCGGCAAGAACGTGCTGGTCTGCGGCTACGGCGACGTCGGCAAGGGCAGCGTGGAGTCGCTGGCCGGGCAGGGCGCCCGGGTGACCGTCACCGAGATCGACCCGATCAACGCGCTGCAGGCGCTGATGGAGGGCTACAACGTCAAGCGGGTGGAGGACGTCATCGGCGAGGCCGACATCGTCATCACCGCCACCGGCAACAAGGACATCATCACCCTCGAGCACATGAAGGCGATGAAGGACAAGGCCATCCTGGGCAACATCGGCCACTTCGACAACGAGATCCAGATCGCCCGGCTGGAGAAGTCCGGCGCCA
>Ga0164242_10001365_pt1 | contig 28855 bp, 37 predicted proteins | sample OricomgcompostMG_FD_108783 | JGI IMG/M metagenome (GOLD analysis project Ga0164242, IMG submission 108783) | Miracle-Growth compost microbial communities from Emeryville, California, USA - Original compost - Miracle growth compost (MG) ...
CACTCGCCTTCGAGGGGCCGATCCGACTCAGCGTCACCCCGCAGCTGGGGCAGGAGGTGTTGGCGGTGTTGGGGGAGACGCTCTCCAACACCGCGCGGCATGCCGACGCCAGCGAAGTCTCCATCGAGCTCTCCGCCGGCCAGGAGCTGGTGCTGCGGGTGCGCGACAACGGTGTCGGCGTTCCGGTCGATGCCGTCGAGAGCGGCTTGGCGAACATCCGCCGACGCGCCGCCGCCCGGGGCGGGACCTGCACCGTCACCGGCGTCGAGCCGTCGGGTACGTCGGTGGAGTGGCGCGTCCCGCTGGGGTGAGGGACCTTCGGCCCCTGGACCAAGGACCCTGTGAAGGCGGGACCTAGGCCTCGTGTGCGCGCCCGCGCGCGGGCGGATGCTGAGGACATGACCTACCAGAACCCTCAGATGGCACGCGGCGCCCGGCAACTGAAGGCGGTTGCCGCGGTCGTCGCGCTCATCGCTGTGACCCTCACGGGTCTGATCCTCGCCCTCGCTCCGCACGAGGCACGTCCCGAGGCGCTCCTCGTCTGCGCCGGCATGTTCGGCATCGCGATCTTCATGTGGACCTACGCCGTCCGGCCCGGCCTCTTCACTGGTGACGAGGGCGTCTTCGAGGACCCGCTGCGCACGTCGTACAACGTGCCGGAGCGTCCCCGTCTGGTCAGCGTCGACGAGCAGTGGCACGACACCGCCCGCAGCCGTGCGATCCCGGTCTCGGAGCACATCTACGCCTGGCAGGGCGTCCGCGAGGTCCCCGAGGGCGAGAAGATCTGGACCCGCGAGTACGTGCGGACCGTCGCCCTCCAGGCCGGTCTGGTGATCGGTGGGCTGCTCGCGTTCGCCTTCACGGTCGTCGGTGTCACGCTCGGCCTGGGTGAGTCGGTCGGTGCGACCTGGTTCGTCGCCGCCGCGATCATCCTGCCGGTCGGGTTCGCGATGAGCCACAGCTCCGGCGTGGTCGACGCCCGTGAGTACCCCACCGCTCCGATGCAGCCGCTGCCCGACCTGGCCTGGACCCGCGCCCCGCACGCGGCGCCCGTCGAGCACGCGGACGCCGCCTGATCCAGCTGCCACAGCCCCTGACCGCGCCGCGGCCAGGGGCTGCGTCATGTCAGCTGCGGTCCCGTCGGGTCTCGTCGTCGAGCTGCTTCGCCGCGGCCCACCGACGGCACGTGCGGCCACCGATCGAGCGACACGCAGCACGACACGCGACGGCACACTGCGTGTCGGCGGGCGCGTCGCACGGGCCGTGGCCTCGACGAGCGGGACGAGAAAGAGGCCGGCTCCCGAGCGGGGATCCGGCCTCTGACCTGCTTAAACGCTGGTGGACGATACTGGGTTTGAATCCGCGCGAACCTCAATTTCTTGCTTCCGGAACAGTCATGAATGACCCGGAATGACACACCAAAAACGACGTCTGACCTGCGGAAACGCATGTTCTCTCTTCTTGACGTTGCTAGCAGGTTCACTCATCTTGGATGGAACAAGATGGAACGCGGATGGAACGGCTCGACGCCTCTCGCCGCGTTGAGGGCAGCGAGCAGAGAGAGCACCAAGCCACATGAGCGGCAAGGCAGGACACCGGGGCTTCGGCAACATCAAGAAGCTGCCGAGCGGACGATTTCGCGCCACCTACCCCGACCCCGACGGACGCACCCACGTCACGAGCAGAGGGACCGTACAGCCGGTGCGGCACAGTGCGCCGCAGACCTTCGAGACGAAGGCCGACGCCGAGGCGTGGCTGACTGATCGTCGCCGGGAGATCCACGGCGGGAACTGGGTGCCGCCGTCGCTGCGGGTCGCGCCGATGACGTTTCGTGAGCACGCCGAGCGGTGGCTAGAACAGCGTGACCTCAAGCCACGCACCCGGCAGGGATACCGCAAGACGCTCGACACGAAGCTGCTGCCGACGTTCGGCGACATGCCGCTGAAGTACATCAGCATCGACACGATCGACGCCTGGTATTACCGCCTCGACCCGTCGCGCCCGACCGCCCGCTCACACGCCTATGGACTGCTGCGGACGATCATGGGCGACGCCGTGAACCGTCGCCTGCTCGACCACAACCCGTGCCACATCCGGGGCGCAGGGAACGTCAAGCGGGCGTCATCGACCAAGCCCGCGACGTTGGAGGAACTCGCGACCCTCGTCGATGAGATGCCGGAACGCTTCCAGCTCATGACCCTGTTGGCGGCGTGGTGCGCCCTGCGGTTCGGGGAGCTGACCGAGCTGCGACGCGGCGACATCGACCTGACCAGCGGAGTGATCGAAGTCCGGCGCGGCGTGGTCCGCGTCGACGAGGTGCCGGACGTGCTGCCTGCCCACACGAAGCGATGCCCGTGCCGACCCGGCTGCTTGATCGGCCCGCCGAAGTCTGACGCCGGGTCGCGTGACGTGACGATCCCGCCGCACCTGCTGCCGCTGGTGAAGGCGCATCTTCGCGACAGCATCGCCGGGGGTCGCGATGGGCTGCTGTTCCCTGCTGCCGACGGCGGGCACCTGGCACCGTCGGCGCTGTATGGGACCACCGGGCGCGAGATCGTGCGCGGCGGCAAGAAGGTCACCAAAGCCGGGTGGGGGTTCTACCACGCCCGTTCGGTGGCTGGACGTCCCGATCTGCGCTTCCACGACCTGCGGCACACCGGTGCCGTGCTCGCCGCGCAGACTGGTGCGACGTTGGCCGAGCTGATGCGCCGTCTGGGGCACTCGACCCCGGGTGCGGCGATGCGTTACCAGCACGCCACTGACGATCGAGATGCGCAGATCGCGAAGATGCTCTCAGCGCTCGCCGAAGCGCTGTAGGAGGCGCATCAGGCCGCGAAGCCGCCGACCCGACGAAGGGAAATCCTTCCGAGGGTCGGCGGCTTTTCCGTCTCTCAACATCTTTCAACGTCTTTCATTGTTTTTCATCGTCTATCAGCGTCTACGCCGGTATGCCTATTGGCATATCCACTTGCACAGATACATGCGCCGATCCGTTGCTTGCGCCCGGGTTGACCGCCTACGTTCATAACGACGGAAAGAACCGAAGAACGCAGATTGGAGGTGCATTACATGGGACGCATGATCAGCCTCGACGCCGCCGGAGATCGACTCTCCCTCGACCAGCGCACGATCCGGAAGTGGATCGCCGAAGGCCGGTTGACCGGCTATCGCGTAGGCACGAAGGCGCTGCGCGTCGACATCGATGAAGTCGACGCGCTCGCGAAGCCGATCCCCACGGCGAGTTCCTAGTCGACCTCGTATGTCAATGGCCCTTGAAACCTCAATAGTGGAGAACTCGAATCCAATAGAGAGAAGGAGAAGCGAATGGCAGAAATCAGCTTGACTCCGTTCCCGCCGACCGGCATTGACGGAACATATAGCGGATCATGCGTTTCCTGTATGCGAGGCACCGATACGGCAATCTCGTTTGCAGGATCGGCAGAATGGATCATGGCGGGTCTGACGGTGCTAGGAGTCCCAGAAAAAGAAGCTATCGATATGACCGTGAATATGTTTGGTTGCTCCCCAGGAATGGTTCCCGTCGGCGACAACCTGTCGGCAATCGTGCGCGTTTGCCGACCGTGCGCCCGCAAGGCGCGCGGAGACTTCCCGAAGCCTGTCGTCTACTGCGAGGGCGCAGAAATCCCGATCGTCAGTCCGCTGAGGCGCTGCTGACCACTCGAAACAATGCGGCCCGGCACTGCGAACGTGCCGGGCCGCATAACTCGAAATCGCACTCAGAAAGGAGATGCGTTTCTCATGCTAACTCGATTCGGTGATCACCGGTGAACATGGTTCAGGTCCCCGACGACTGGCCCGACGACGAGCTGATCGACGGGCTGAGCAACGACGCATGGGCACTCCACATGTCGGCCCTGTGCTTCACCGCGCGGCGGGTATCCGACGGTCGAGTGCCAGATCGTGCCGTGCATCGCCTGCGCCTCGTCGCGGACGTTGACGGCTGCGTCGATGAGCTTGTCGACGTCGGTCTGTGGCAGCGCGTCGATACCGGGTTCCACATCGAGACGTGGCACGACCACGTGCTGTCTCGTGACGAGATCACGAAGATTCGCGCGCAGAACCGTGAGCGTCAAGAGCGCAAGCGTCGTCACGACCGGGGCGACCACTCGATATGTGAGCGCTGTTGGTACGTGAGGAAGTACGGCAGTCACGGCGTTACCGACGACGTGACTAACCCTGTGAGCGACGGCGTGATTAACGCCCCTCTACTCGACTCGACTCGACTCGACTCGAACGGTAGTGAGAGAGAGTCGAGCGAGGGCGAGGGATGTGAGCCGTCCGCTACCGCTCCCGGCTCGCATCCTCGCGGGCGTGCCACTGGCAGCGGGATGCTCAAGACGCTCGATGCCGCCGCGCTCGACGAACTGCCCTGGCGCGATGTTGGCACCGGCTGCCCGCATGACTCGTCGGGTTGGCAGTGGCTCGCCGAAACGGACCACCGGGTAGCGGGTCCGCGTTGTGACACGTGTCGGGAGCTGATCTCCCACACCGGCAGCGATGCCGGTTCGCTGATGCGCACCGCGATGCGGTCCGGCTATCTGTTCGGCTTCAACGACCCGCCGACGTGGCTCGCACTGTTCGAAGCCGACCGCGCCGCGACATCCGCCGCGCTGTGCCTGGCATCCCTGATCGGCGTCAACGTCGGCGGGGATGCCGCGACACCGGAGAGCGTCGAAGCCGTCGCCGCCGAGATCATCCGCAAACACCGTGACCAGCCGCTCGACCGCGTGCGGCATCTCCTCGAAAGGAAGAACCAAGCATGACCGGACCAGATGACCCGAAGTTCGACCCGGCACAGCTCGAAGCCCTGACGCCGTGGGGCAGGTTGGCCCACCGGCTCGCGATCGAAAACGATGCGTGGGACGGCGAGGTGTATGCCGAAGCATCCGAAGCGCTCGCCGTGGCGCAGGTCGCGGCGACGCTCGACCTCGCCGCCGCGATGCGTTCGCTCTCGTCGAGCAGGTTCACCGACGTCGCGAACAGTGCCCCGATCGCCGACGCGCTCGCTGTCCTGCTCCGCAACGCCGAGCAGAACGCGGGGCGGCTCTCATGAGCTGGTCTGACGACGAGCTCGACCGGCTCGATGCGCACGACAAGCTCGACGACCTGCGCGATGTCGGATACAGCGACGCCGAAGCGTGGGACGAACTCGACGACGACGAACGCGCCGCACTCGGTGGAGTGCGCGACCCGGGCACACCGGCGTGGTGGGCCGACGAGCAGGGACCTGACGACGGGAGCTTCTGAGATGAACGCCGACACCATCCGCGAACTCGACGCCTTGAACATGATCGAAGCGGCAGCCGACGGCGACCGGGAGACGATCGTCAAGACGGTCGAGCTGTACGCCCGCGACCATGACGCTGGGCGGCTCGCTGCGAGCCTGGCGCTTGTCGCGGCGCTCACGCTCGTCAGTGGCCTGCCGCCCCGTGAGGTGCTGCGCCGCTATCGCGCCGTGCTGCTCGACCAGATGAAGGCGGTGTCGTGATGTTCGCGAACGTGCGACTCATCGACCAGCAGCGCGCCGCCCGGCTCGTGCTCGCGTGGACCGACGACGACAAGCCCGCGCTTGACGCGGTGATCGCCGAGATCGTCGCCGACCCAGCAGGCGGGCTCGGAGTGTTGCTCGCACAGACATCGATGACCGCAGATCTCGCCGTGACGCTGGCAGGCGACCGAGCGCAGGAAGTCATCCGCGCCGCACTGCTGCGTATCGCCGCCGACCAAGCACAAGCCGACGAGAGGAGCAATGACGATGAGTGACCAGCCGAACACCACGAACACCGATGCGGCATGGATGTGGGACGACTCCCAATGGACTGCCAGCCCGGGCAGCTTCACTGATCCGGGCGCTGTGCCCGGCGTCGGCGAAACGATCGCTGAGGCCGAGCAGGCATCAGCACTGCGACGCCTGTACGCGTGGGCACGGCGACGGGCATGACCCGCGTCGCCTCATACAGCGCGGTGGCCGCGCCCTACCGGGTGCCGCCGCCGCGCTGGTCACCCAAGACCCGCATCGCCCACGAACAGCGCGCCGTCGAGCGGCTGCGTCGCCTCGTCGATGCGGGGCAGCAGCCAGACGTCGAGCTGATCCGCGCCCGTGGCCGGGCCGACGTACGCGCCGAGCTGACCGACACCGGGCGATACCTACGCCTCCACCTGCCCGCATGGCTGGCCTACGCCGCCGAGAAGCTCGCCGAGCGGCACGGCGTGCCCGTCGACGTCGAGCCGACCTGACGCAGCCGTGCCAGCCGGGCAGAACCGGCGCTGTGAGCGCCGAAAGGCACGCGCGCGCCCGATTCCACCGGCGCGACAGCACAAGAGGCTCATATCGAATACATGCATCCGCGCATATCCGAATGCGCCCGGTAGGGGCGTCACGATCACGAGCGTCGACGCCCTGGACACTGCACCGTTAGCGAAGCTCTCACCAAGTTGATCGGGCCGGACAGTGCCGGGTCGATAAGTGCGTGGCATCGTGGATATGTGCGGGTGCGGCTTTGTGCGTGGTGCGGCGGGAGGATTCCTCCGCAGACCGGTCGCGCTCGCCCGCGCATCTACTGCACCGACGCGTGTCGAAATGATGCTCGCAACGAACGTCGCCGAGAGCGGACGCGTGAGATCAACGAAGCATGGTGGGCGAATTACCCCGAATCCGCGAAGCTCTGCTGACTATCGACACCATGTCGGTTATTGTGGGTGTTATCGACGCGGCTGATCCCGTCGACAACCGTCCTGAATAGAGATCGGGTTTGGCTGATCCGGCCCGGTGCGGCACGTGAATATCGGAAGTGTTGAGACTACTCCGCATCCGTTGATGACCGTGCCGGTTAATCCGTGCAGCCAACGAACCCGTTTCCAACCATTGAGCGAGATACGCATGAACCCGTGGGATGACACCGACGTCGACCGGCTGATCGATAGCCCGGTGCTGTCGGCGCTGTGGCGCGAGTGGTTCTCCGCCCCGCGCGGCTACAAGCCGCCCGACGAGGTGAAGCAGGCCCGGCAGGGTCTCGCCGATCTCGTGCACCGTGTCGGTGATCGTGCGATGAGCCGCGATGAGCGTCGGCTCTCGGCGAAGTACCGCCGCGTGATGTCGGCCCACACCGACGCTCTCGTTTCGAAGTGGAGTTCTGCGGCTGCCTCCTGATCGGAGACACCGCCATGCCTACAAAGACGCTGCGCCAGCAGCGCACCCACGTACTCGACACCGCGCAGGACCTCCTCGACGCCGCCAAGAGCGCCGGTCGCCCACTGACTGACGCCGAACGCGCGCAGGTCCATGCCGCGATGAAGCAGGCCGACGAGCTGACGGCGAAGATCAAGCAGGTCGACGCCGACGCCGAGCTGCACCAGCGTGTCGGGCGCGCGCTCGCCCCCGACATCTCCGGTGCCGCCCCTGGTAGTGCCGCTCGCCGGTTCTCCGCGAAGAGCCTCGCGAAGGGCTTCGCCGACAAGATCGCATCGCCGCAGAGCGGCGACTACAGCGCCGGACGCAAGGCGCTCGCGCCGTCCGGGACCGTGATCGCCGGGCCGGGTCTTGTCGACCCTGCACCGGTGCCGCTGGGCCGTCCCGCGACGTCGCTGCTGTCGCTGATCCCCGCCAAGCAGGTGACGAGTCCGCCGACTGTCTCGTTTCTGCGGCAGACCACCCGCAACAACGCCGCCGCCGTCGTCGAGAAGGGTGCGACCAAGCCGACATCCACGTATGGCCTGACCCGGGTCGATGGGGTGCTGCGAACGATCGCGACCCTGAGCGATCCGATCGACAAATTCGACCTCGCCGACAACGCCGACGTACAGACCTGGCTCGAACAGGAGCTTGGCTACGGGCTCGACCTCGCCGTCGAGTCGGCTCTGCTCAACGGCACCGACGGCGCTGACGGACCCATGACCGGGATCCTGAACACGTCCGGCGTGCAGGCGCAGGCGTTCGACACAGATGTGTTTCAAACCCTGCGGGTCGCGCAGACCAAACTCGATGTCGCCGGGGTACAGCAGGCCGTCGTCGCCATGCACCCGAACGATTGGCAGGCGCTGTGCCTGACCCGGGTGACCGGCTCGAATGAGTTCATCTCGACCGATGCGCTGCGGCTCAGCATGGGCAGCAGCGGCGACCCCTCGACCGCCTCGACACCGTTCGCGCCGACCGTGCTCGCCTCATGGGGCATGGCCGTCGTCCTGTCCCTGGCGCTCACGCCCGGTCAGGCTGTGGTGTTCGACCCGACCGCCGTCGAGCTGGACGTCGACGCCGGTGTCACCGTCGAATGGAACAGCGCATCCGGCTTCGCCTCGAACGAAGTCATTGCGCGCTGTGAGGGCCGGTTCGCCTCCGTCGTACGCCAACCGTTCGGCATCGTCGTCACCGACGTCGCCGCCTAGCTCCGGGCCGTCCGTTCGTCGAGCGGCGGACGGTCCGGCGACGCCCCTTTCTGATGGGGGTTCGGTTAGGTCCGGCCACGGCATCGCCTCCCTGATGCCGTGGCCGGACCGGTGTCTCTCACCGCCGAGCTTCGGCACGGGACGCTCGGCGCACCAGACGTCGCGATAGCGCCGGATGCTGTCCTGTGTGCGCAGCCCGTGGATGCCGCGCGCGGCAAGATCAGTGATCGGCACAAACTCACGAGTAGTCGTGAGTTTCGGTCGCCCGCCACCCGGGTTGTCAGCCGGGCCGACGAGCGCGGCGACGATCGCCGCACGATGCCACTGTCGAGCAGTCACGAGCGCGCCGATGTCGCTAGCGACCCTCGCGGCGCTGCAACGGCAGCAGGGGTGTCAGCGGGGCGTCTGCCGCGTCGAGATCATCAGCGGCATCACGCAGCCGCTCAGCCTCCCGAAGCAGCGCCGCACAGTGCGGGCACTCCGCGACCTGGTTCAACAGCACGGCGGCAGCGGCGCGCAGCTCTTCGGCGGTCCGGGCCTCGATGTCGGACATGTCGAAGACGCTAGACGTGATGGTCACGAGCCGTCTTCGCCCGGCACACCGAGTGCCGCAATCAGGTGATCTGCGTCACACGCCCTGTCATGCCGCCTGCCGTGGCTTGCCGTCCGTCGTGCCTGCTCGACGGGGATGGAACGTACATGGAACGCCGCATGAAAAAACCGGCTCCGATCTACGTTTCCGCAGGTCAGAGCCGGTTTCGCTGGTGGACGATACTGGGTTTGAACCAGTGACCTCTTCCGTGTCAAGGAAGCGCGCTACCGCTGCGCCAATCGTCCTGGCGACGGCCTGAGGGCCACCGTGAAACGTGGAGCGGACGACGAGGCTCGAACTCGCGACCTCAACCTTGGCAAGGTTGCGCTCTACCAACTGAGCTACGTCCGCATTGACTCCGTGGCCGCCGGTCTCCCGGCCGCGCTGGCGACGACGAGAACGTTAGCGGAGCGCCGACCGCTCGCCAATTCCGGGTGCGCGGTGGTGCGAGATGAGGTCGCGGTTGAAGCGCATGACCGTCTTCCGGAGCAGTGGGGCCACCTCCGAGAGCACGTCGGTGGAGCGCTGCGGGTCGAGGGCGAGGACCGCGTCGGTGTACGCGTCCAGGGCCAGCGCCAGCAACGCGGGCTCGTCGATCGCGTCGGGCTGCTGGTGCCGGTAGAGCGCCGAGACGATGGCGAGCGCATCGTCGGCGTTGATGGCGGCGACCTCGCGCAGCCTCGTACGTCGCTCGTCGGGATCGACGCAGGCCGCGGCCGCATCGAGAAGCTGGCGCGTCGCGCTCAGACGCTGGGTGCGAAGCTTGCGGCGGGGATCGTCCGCAACGGTCATGACACACCACTTCCGAGATGTGATGGCGTCGCCGTTGCTTAGCGACGTGTCGAAAGGCTAGTCGGACTTCCGGATGCCCTCAAGAGCCTTCTCGACGCAAACGGCGCCATCGTGCGTGTGCCCCGACGCCGCCCGACGGCCCCCAGCGGCGTAGCCTCACCGCCATGTACAAGGTGCTGCTCGCCCTCCACCTGGTCGCGGCTGTCTTCGCGATCGGCCCCCTCGTCCACGCCACCACCACCGCCTCGCGCGGCCTGCGCCTGAAGGACGCCGCCGCGATCAAGCTGTCCTCGCGGATGACGACCGTCTACGCGATCGCGTCGGTGGTGGTCGTGATCCTCGGTTTCGGCCTGATGTCGGCCAAGTCGCCCTTCACCCATGAGAAGGTCGCCGGCTTCGGGGAGGCCTGGGTCTGGATCTCGCTGATCCTGTGGCTCATCGCCGCCGTCCTCGCCCTCCTGGTGATCGTGCCGACGCTGGACAAGGCCGCCGCCGACGTCGAGAAGGCCCCTTCCCTGGTCGGCAAGGTCGCTGCGGCGGGTGGCATCACCGGCATCCTGTTCGCCGTGATCGTCTTCCTGATGGTCTACCGCCCCGGCGCCTGACCATGACCGCCACCGAGCCGACGGGGGAGACAGGCAGCCGCGGCGACGTCGCTGGCTTCGTGCCGCAACTGCATGCCCGCCTGGGCGACGTGGTCCTGACCGACCCGACCGCGATGGAGCGGTTCGCGCACGACGAGGCCGAGTGGGCGCCGTACACGCTGCCGTCGGCGGTGGTGCGCGCCCGCTCGACCGAGGACGTCCGTGCGCTCGTCGAGCTGTGCATCGAGCACCGGGTGCCGATCGTGCCGCGTGGCTCGGGGACCGGGCTCTCCGGCGGTGCGAACGCGCTGGCCGGCTCGGTGGTGCTCTCGCTGGAGCGGATGGACCGGGTCCTCGAGATCAACCCGCAGGAGAAGCTCGCGGTCGTCCAGCCCGGCGTGATCAACGACCATCTCCGCGCAGCGGTGGGAGAGCAGGGACTCTGGTATCCGCCGGATCCCGCGAGCGCGCCCTGGTCGAGCATCGGCGGCAACGTCGCGACCAACGCCGGCGGTCTCTGCTGCGTCAAGTACGGCGTGACCCGTGACTACGTTCGCGAGCTTGAAGTCGTCACGGGGACCGGCGAGGTGGTCCGGCTCGGCCGGCGTACGGCGAAGGGTGTCGGCGGCTACGACCTCGTCTCGCTGCTCGTCGGCTCGGAGGGCACCCTGGGCATCGTCACCGAGGTGACGGTGCGGCTACGGCCGGCCCGCCCGGAGGAACGCACCGTGGCCGGCTACTTCGACTCGCTCGTCGATGCTGGTGAGGCGGTTGCGGCAGTGCTGGCCGCGGGCGTGGTGCCCTCGGCGCTGGAGCTGGTCGACCGCACCTGCCTCGAGGCGGTCGACGCCTGGAAGCAGATGGGGCTCAGCACGGACGCTGATGTCGTGCTGCTCGGCCGGACCGACACGCCGGGTGCGGACGGTGAAGCGGAGGCCGAGCGGATCCGGGCCGCGTTCGAGGGCGCGGGGGCCTCCTTCGTGGCGGTCTCGGCCGACGCCCAGGAGTCCGAGGCGCTCTTCGCTGCGCGCCGGCTCGCCTATCCGGCCCTCGAACGGCTCGGCCCGGTCCTCACCGAGGACGTCTGCGTGCCGATCGCCGCAGTGCCGGAGATGCTCGGCCGGATCCAGGCGACCGCGGCGGCGCATGACGTGCGGATCGCCAACATCGCCCACGCCGGCGACGGCAACCTCCATCCGCTGCTCATCACGGAGCCGGGCAACGAGGCGGAGCGTGAGCGAGCCCAGGAGGCGTTCGAGGCGATCCTCGCGGACGCACTGGCCCTGGGTGGCACGGTGACCGGCGAGCACGGCGTCGGCCTGCTCAAGCGTCCCGGGCTGGGGCGCGAGCTCTCCGCGCCGGTGGTGGCGATGCAGCGTGCCGTGAAGGCTGCGCTCGACCCGCACGGGATCCTCAATCCCGGCAAGGCGATCGTCTAGGGCGCCAATGCCGGGTCGTCCGGGGGTGCCGGCGTGAGCACGGCGTCCTCGATCAGGTCGGAGCGCTCGATATCGGCCTCGACCTGCCGGAACCGGATCGCGAGGTGGCCCTCGGCGTCGTCTCCTACCAGGTCGACCGCTGCCACGACGAAGAGCCGGCTGGGGCCGACGAACTCGGCGTGGAGATAGGTGATCCGGTCGATCTGCGGATGCTCGAGCAGTCGCCGGAGGACCTCCTGGCGCAGTGCGGGCGACAGGCCCTGGCCGAGGAGGTAGTCCATGTTGCGGCGCATCAGGAAGACCGCGACCGTCGCGAGCAGCAGGCCGACGGCGATCGAGCCACAGGCGTCGTACTCCGGAGCGCCGGTGAGCTGGTGCAGGCCGATCCCGGCGCCGGCGAGCAGGATGCCGATGATCGCCGAGCTGTCCTCGAAGAAGACCGCTCGCAGGGTCGGGTCCGACGTACGCGCGACGTAGCGAGCCGGATGCAGCCCCAGATTGCTGGCCCGGCCATGGACCTGCCGGCTCGCCTGGAGGAACGAGGAGCCCTCTAAGACAAGGGCGACGCCCAGGACGATGTAGTTGGTGACGAAATGGGTGTCGTCGCTACCGGTGGAGAAGAGCGCCGAGACCCCGTGCCAGATCGATACCATCGCGCCGGCCGAGAAGAGCCCGAAGGCCGCCACCAGCGACCAGATGTAGGTCTGCCGGCCATAGCCCCGTGGGTGCTCGACGTCGGCCGGCTTGCGCCCGCTGCGTTCGGCGATCACCAGGAAGATCTCGTTCCCGGTGTCGGACCAGGAGTGAGCCGCCTCCGCGACCATCGCGGCCGAGCCGGTCAGCACCGCGGCGCCGCTCTTGGCGATGGCGAGGAGCGCGTTGGCGATCAGAGCGATGACGACGGTGACGGTCGACTCGCCGCTGGAGCCGGCCTGGTCCCGTGCCTCGGCCTCGAACGCTGACTCGCCCATGGGGGAGCAGTACCCGCAGAAGCGCGTGTTGCGCGCGGTTTTGCGGGCCATGTGGGGGTACTACATCACCATGACTGAGATTCCGCAGAGCGAGGCAGGGGCGCCCGGGCCGGAGCCGGGCGCGCCGGGCTCGACGCCGCCGGAGGGCAGCCAGCCACCTCGGCGAAGCGATCCGCTGCGCTCCTCGTGGACCGCGCGGGCGTGGGTGTCGGTGGTCGCGCTGGGCGTCGTGCTGGTGCTGCTGATCGTCTTCATCGCCCAGAACACCCGCACCGTCACGGTGTCGTTCCTCGGCTGGCAAGGACGTACGTCGCTGGCTGTCGCCCTCCTGATCGCGACGGCGGCCGGCCTCTTCCTGGCGGCGGTCGCGGGCACGATGCGGATCTGGCAGCTCCGCCGTCGGGTCCGCCGGGAGACGAAGCACGGTGTGCGGGGGCGGAAGGGGTAACACGTCGTCCGCTCGGGTAGACGGTCGATGCATCGACCGTCTACCCGATGTAACAGCGTGTTACCCCTCCCGACGGGCACCGCCGCACCGGCCGCAGCAGCGGGATGGCCCGGCGCCGACTTGCGTTCGGCGTACCCGATCTGGCTAATCTCGTCGGGTCCCGGGCAGTCCGGGACGGCTTCCGCGTGACGCCGAGTCCTGTCCCGCGCGGTGGCGAAACCGACCTGTTCGGGCAGGAGCGGGGGACCCAGGTTCCGCGGGTCGAACGACCCTTGGGGTGTAGTCGCACACGTGCGGCCGGGCATTCTGCGCCCGAACCCGACAGCTAACTCCGCAGGCGCGCAGGAGATAGCTATGCGCATGCGCGTTCTCGCGTCCACGGCTGCCGTCGTGGCGGCCACCATCGTCCCCGTCGTCGCCGCGTCGCCCAGCTCGGCCGTCAGCACCCACACGTGGGAGCGGCTCGCCCAGTGCGAGTCCGGCGGCCGTTGGCACATCAACACCGGCAACGGTTACTACGGCGGTCTGCAGATCAGCCCCAGCACGTGGCGCGCGTACGGCGGCCGGCACTTCGCCTCGCTGCCGAACCACGCCTCGAAGCACCACCAGATCAAGATCGCCAAGCGGATCAAGCGCCACCAGGGCTGGGGTGCCTGGCCGACCTGCTCGGCCCGCATCGGCGTGCGCTGAGCCCGGGACCAAAGTGTCACGGTGACACTTTGCGCCACGCGCCCGCCGGGCGGATCAGGCAGCGGCACGCTCGTCGGCAGGTTCCTCGAGCAGCTGCCTGATCCGCTCGCTGGAGCGGTGTGCCCAGGGTGAGCTCGACGCGACGCCGAGTACGGCGATGGTGGCGCCGATGCCGACCACCATCCACCACAGCGGGTGGGTATCGGTCGCGAAGGACGCCCCCAGCGTCGTCGCGGCGCCGGCGCCGGTGAGCGTGCCGGCCAGGGCGACGCCGATCGCCGTACCGGTCTGGCGGGAGGTGGAGGCGGCGCCGGCCGCGACCCCTGCCTGGGAGAGCGGCATGCCGGAGACGGCGGTGCTGGTGATCGGCACGTTGATGGCGCCGAAGCCGAGGCCGAACAGGACGTAGGCACCTCCGATCAGCCACCACGACGTATCGGCCCCGAGGAAGGTCAGGCAGAGGCCGCTCAGCCCCAGCATCGTGCCGGAGGACACCAGGGAGGGCCTGGTTCCGAACGTCGCGACCAGCCGACCCGACCCGAAGGACGCCAGGAAGGTGGTCAGCGCCAGCGGCAGCATCCGCAGGCCCGTGTCGAACGGCGACACGCCCCGAACCTGCTGGAGGTAGAGCGCGTTCGCGAAGAGGAAGGCCCCGAAGCCGGAGTAGGTCATCAGCGCCGTCACCGTGGCCGAGGCGAACGGCACGCTCCGGAAGAATCGGACGTCGAGGAACGGCTCGGCCACCCGCCGCTCATACCGGACCAGTACGACGGCGGCCACGGCCGCGACGAGCAGCAGCATCACGATCCGAACCGAGCCCCAACCGGCCTGTGGGGCTTCGATGAGGGCGTAGACGAGGCTGGTCAGGAGGACGACGCTGACGGCTTGGCCGACCGGGTCGATCCGGCGCGCTCGCGCGGCACGGGACTCGGGCACGAAGAGCTGGCAGAGGACGGCTGCCACCACCGTGATCGGGACGTTGATCCAGAAGATGCCGCGCCAGCTCACCTGCTCGGTGAGCCATCCTCCGACGAGCGGCCCGAAGGCCATCGCGACGCCGACGACAGCGCCCCAGACGCCGACCGCGCGGGCGCGCTCGCGTCGCTCGGTGAAGGTGTTGGTGATGATCGACATCGCCACCGGGTTGAGCATCGAGCCGCCCAGGCCCTGGAGCACCCGGGCGGCGATGAGCATCCCCATGGTCGGGGCGAGGCTGCACAGCAGCGACGCGACGCCGAAGGTGAGCAGTCCCACCTGGAAGACGCGTCGGCGCCCGACCCGGTCGGCAGTGGCACCGGCGAGCAGCAGGAAGCTGGCGATCGCGAGCGTGTAGCCGTCGACGGTCCACTGCAACGTGGAGACGGTCGTGTGCAGGTCGGCCCGGATCGACGGCAGTGCGACGTTGACGGCCGTGGAGTCCATCGACACCACCAGGAGGCTTGTGCAGCAGATCGCCAGGACGAGGGATTTGGGGGTCGTCATTTGTTAGCAATGCTAATGGAACAGTGGTCGGGCGCCCGCCTCGCCCCTGGTCACACCGACGGGCTGCTGCCTCAGTCCCGCTCGAGGTCGACGACCAGTAGAGCGACGTCGTCGTCACTGGCGCCGAACTCGGCGAGCAGCCGATCCGCTGTCTCCTCGGTGGTGCACTCGGCCAGGGTCCCCAGGCAGGTCGCGACCTGGTCGAGGCACTCGTCGAGCGGAACGGTACGGCGCTCGACCAGGCCGTCGGTGAACATGAGCAAGCGGTCACCGGACGCCAGATCGAGGACGTGCTCGGTGTGTGACGAGCCGAGGCCGAGCAGGATGCCCCGTAGCTCCACCGGAGCAGCGTCGGCGCCCTGTGCCCGGATGATCGGCGGATGTCCGGCGCTGACCATCCGCAGCGTGCGCCGCCCCGGGTCGAGCATGCCGATGCAACCGGTCGCGATCACACCCGGCTCGCTGCGGACGAGCACGGCATCGATCCGGTCCATGATCTCGGCGGGGCCGTAGCCGTCGTAGGCGTACGCGCGCAGCGAGTAGCGCAGCTGGGCCATCACCACGGCAGCCTCCAGCGAGTGGCCCTGGACGTCACCGATCGCGATGAACAGGTTGCCGTCGACCTCGAAGGCGTCGAAGAAGTCGCCACCGACCTCGGCATGACGCTCCGAGGCCCGGTAGCGGGCGGCGAGGGTCGCGCCGGTCGGCAGCGGCAGGCTCGCCGGGAGCAGGCTGCGCTGCAGGAGCAGCGCGGTGCGGTGCTCGCGCTCCAGCGTGCGCAGGTTGTCCAGGGCGACCGCCGTCAGCTGGGCCAGTCGGTCGAGAAGGAAGTCGTCGTTGCCCTCGCTGGTCGAGCTCGGTACCGCGATCAGGCCGACCCGCTCGTCCAGGACGTTGATCGGCCGCAGCCGCCAGCGCTCCGTGCCCGTGGCTGGGATGACCTCGGACCAGGGCGCCTCGTCGAGACGGACGGTGGCGTGCTCGGGCAGCGTGCCCAGCAGCTCACGGGTGCGCTCCGATGGCAGCGTGTCGCTGACGTCGACCATGCCACCCGGTGCTGCCGCCGAGCGGTGCGCATCCTCGCCGTCGAGGACGAGCGCGACGGCCGGCTCGTCGAGCACCTCGGCTGCCGCGCGGGCGACCCCGTCGGCGAGGCGTCGGGCGGTGGAGGCGAGGTTGAGGCGTACGGCGGCCCGGTTCAGCCGGCTCATCCGTCCGGCGAGCTCCTCAGCATCACGGCGCGCTCCCGACGAGCGCAGCAGCGTGCGGATGGTCGAGACCAGCTCCTGCGGCTCGATCGGGTCGATCAGGTAGGCGTCGGCACCGCTGTCGAGGCCGGCGACCTTGTCGAGCGTCTCCATCGCCACGGCAGACACGTGCACCACCGGCGTACTGGCATGTGCGGGATCGCGGCGCAGATCGCGGGTGATGTCGAGGCCGCTGCCGTCGGGCAGGTGCACGTCGAGCACCGCGAGGTCGATGCTCTGGTCCCACAGGATGCGGCGCGCCTCGGCTGCGGTGTTGGTCTCGATGACGCGGTAGCCGTTGCGTCGCAGCCAACTGGAGAGCACATAGCGCTTGGCGGGGGTGTCGTCGCAGACCAGGACGACGGGGAGGCGCTCAGGCATGCTCCCCGTCCCCGTCCCCGTCCCTGCCGACCGGGGCGTTGCCGTCCGGTGCGGGCAGCGTGCCGACGGTCGGAAGCCGGAGGGCGAAGCAGCTGCCTTCACCGAGCACGCTCTCGGCCTCGATGCGGCCACCGAGTGCCTGCGCCACCACCTGGGCGAAGGCGAGCCCGAGGCCGGTGCCCTTCACGCTGGCGTGGAGCGGTGAGGTGGCCTGGTAGAACTCCTCGAAGACGCGCTCCAGGTCCTCGGTCGAGATGCCGACACCGGTGTCGCGGACGGAGAAGGTCACCATGCCTTCCGCAGCGGCGGCGCTGAGCGTGACGGTGCCGGAGTCGGTGAACTTCGCGGCGTTGCTGAGCAGGTTGCGCAGCACGTGTCGCAGGAGGGCGGGGTCGGTGACGATCACGTCGACGTCGGCGAGCGCGGTGACGAGCTCGACGCCGTCGCGCAGCAGCGGCTCGGTGACGCCCTGCAGCTCGGCGAACAGGTCGCGTAGCGAGACCTGCGACATCGTCGGTTCGAGCCGACCCGACTCGGCCTTGGCGAGGTCGAGCAGCTCCTCGACGAGGCGTTGGAGGTCGCGAGCGCTGGCCCGGATGTACTGGACCTGCTCGGTGTGCTCCGCCGTCAGCCGGTTGGACTGGTGAGGGTCGAGCAACAGGCCGGTCAGGCCGAGCACGGAGTTGACCGGTGTGCGCAGCTCGTGGCTGATGCTGCGCAGGAAGCGGCTCTTCCCCTCGCTGGCCCGCCGCAGCTGGAGGTTCTTGTCGTCGATCTCGGCGTAGAGCGCCACCACGCCCTGGTTGGTGCGCTCGAGCTCGGCGGAGAGCTCGGAGTAGAGGGCCATCACGCCGCGGTTGGTCTCCTCGAGCTCGCGGTTGACGACCTCCAGCTCGGCGCGCTGGGCGCGGACCTCGGCCAGCGCGTTGAGCAGCTCGCGGTTCTGTTCCCGCAGCTCGTCCGTCGGCGAGGCGGGGTTGCGCGCGAGGAGCTTCTCGCGGAGCTTGGTCAGGATCCGGGCGGTGGGTGCTGGCGTGGGAATGGCCTTCTCCAGGGTGACTCTGATGCCTGCGGCATCGTCCGAGACGTGTTGCTCATCGATCAGCTGGGCCACGGCTCCGACCGCCGCCGACCACTGCTCCGAGGGCTGCCCGCCGCGCAGTGCGACCTGCAGGGTGCTGGCGCGGACGGCGAGGCTGAGCGAGCCGCCACCGGAGGAGACGACCTTCCGGCCGAGCTCGCTGATCGCGGTGGCGACGCGCAGCGCGTCGAGGCGCTCGATGCCGAGCTCGAGCGCGCACTCCCGCCCGACCTGACGCGCCACGAAGACGTCGTCCTCGCTGTCGAGGGCGAGCCTGGCAAGCGTCGTGGTGCTCATGCCGCGGTCCGCAGCACCAGCACGCTGGCGTCGTCACGGCGGCTGGCGGCCGCCCGCACCAGCGCCGCGCAGGCGATCGCCGGTCGATGGTCGAGTACGCCGGGCACGTCGTCGAGCGACCACCGCTGCGAGAGCCCGTCGCTGTGCATCACCACGGCCGAGGAGCCGGTGACCGGCGAGACGGTCTCCCGCAGCCGCGGCGATCGGTGGCCGACGATGCCCGGCTGGGAGGGAATGGTGCGGAGCCGGCCGTCCTCGACGATCCGCACTACGACGTTCCCGACGCCCGCGTGCACGAGTGTGCGGGTGGCCGGGTCGTAGCGGACCACCGCGACGGCGGCGCCGCGGGTGCTGCCGAGCACGGCGTGGATGCGGTCCAGCGCGGCGGCCGGTGAGGTCGTGTCGCAGGCCATCAGGACCTCCGCCGCGCGTCGCGACGCCTCCGCCGCGAGCGTGCCGTGCCCCAGGCCGTCCGCGACCATCGCGAGCCGGTGGCCGTACAGGCTCCGGTGCGCGGTGGTGTCACCGCACGGGCCGTCGCCGGTGAGCGGCCGGGTGAGGTCCGAGACGCTGCTCCCGGGTATCTCGCCGGCGTCCGTGGGGTTGCCGATCAGGGCCTCGGCGATCGTGCCCAGCGCTGGCACGGAGTAGACGTCGAACGCGGACGATAGCCGCCTGCAGGCGCCGAGGCCGATGCCGAGCGTGCCCCGGGTCGAGGCGCCGTCCGAGATGAGCGCGTGGATGTTCCTGCTGCCCGGACCGGCGTCGATGGCGAGGACCCGGAGCAGGGTGCCGGTGTCGCCGGTGACCGCGCGTAGGACCAGCTCGCCACCACCCGCGTGCCGGACGAGGTTGGTGGCGAGCTCGGCGACGACGATCGCGACCTCGGCGATCCGGTCGGCGCTGAAGCCGAGGTCGGCGGCGAGTGCGGCCGCGGCTCGACGTACTGCCGGGATGGCGGCGTCGTCGTCGACGATCCACCAGGCGTCGTCGGCGGCACGGGGCAGCGCGGGCATCATCGCTTCCACTTCACGATGGTCACGGTGGTGCCCGCGCCGGGTGACGTCTTCAGATCGAACTCGTCCACCAGCCGCTTGGCGCCGGACAGTCCCAGGCCGAGACCGCTGCCGCTGGTCCAGCCGTCGGTCAGGGCCCGGTCCACGTCGGCGATACCCGGACCGTCATCGGCGAAGACCACCTCGACGCCCGTGACAGCGCCACGCTCCACGACCCGGATGGTCGCCTCGCCCCCGCCGCCGTACAGCAGGGTGTTGCGTGCCAGCTCGCTGGCAGCCGTCACCAGCTTCGTCTGGTCGACCAGCGAGAGGCGCGCGGCCACCGCGACGTCCCGCACGCACTGGCGGACCCTGACGACATCGGAGTCCGCCTTGACAGGGACGACGCTCGGGGCGTCATTCGGTGAGGCGCTCATCAAAGGTCGCGTCCCCCCGTCCGATGGGCTCGTCGAGAGTACGTCGCAGGAGTCGGATGCCGCGGTCGACGTCGAGGGCGGTGCGGACCCCGGTGAGCGTGAGGCCGAGCTCGACGAGCGTGATCGCCACCGCGGGCTGCATGCCGACGACGACCGTCTCGGCGTCGAGCACCCGCGAGACGGCGGCGGTGGTGGAGATCATCCGGCCGATGAAGCTGTCCACGATCTCCAGTGCGGAGATGTCGATCAGCACGCCCTTCGCACCGGTCTCGACGATCCGGTTGCTGAGGTCGTCCTGGAGCGCCAGCGCGGTGTGGTCCTGGAGATCCACCTGGATCGAGACCAGCAGCATGTCGCCGATCTGCAGGATCGGGATCCGGTCCATCAGGCCCTGCTGACGACGTCGAGGCCGGAGTTGCGCATCGCCAGCAGCATGGCGTCGGACAGGCTCGCCTTGGTCGTGATGTCGCCGAACTCGATGCCCAGAGCCACGACGGTCTGGGCGATCTGCGGCCGGATGCCCGACACGATGCACTCCGCGCCGAGAAGGCGGGCGGCCTGCACCGTCTTGAGCAGATGCTGGGCGACCTGGGTGTCCACGGCGGCCACACCGGTGATGTCGATGATCGCGTGCTCGGAACCAGTGTCGACCAGCGCTTGGAGGAGTGCCTCCATGACGACCTGGGTGCGGGCGGAGTCGAGCGTGCCGACGAGGGGGAGGGCCACGATGCCGTCCCAGAGCTTCACCACCGGGGTGGAGAGCTCGAGCAGGGTTTCGGCCTGCTGCGCGATGACCGTCTCGCGCGTGCCGGCGTAGGTCTCGAGCATGTAGAGGCCGAGGTCGTCGATGACGCGGGAGAGGTTGCCGAAGGCTCGGTAGGCGGACAGGTCGGCCCGCTCGTCGAGCAGCTCGAGGACAGCCTGCTTCAACGCGAAGACGCTGACGGCCGTCTCGGTGGGGGAGAAGCCCTGGCGCGCACGGGTCCGGCCGAGGTCGGCCAGCAGGCCACGCAATCCGTCATAGGCGGAGCTGCGGATGCCGGCCTCGGTGCCGTCGCCGACGAGGAGGCCCTGATAGATCTCGCGGATGTCGCGGGCCAGCTCGCCTGCAGTCATCCGGCCGGCGACGCTCGCCTCCACCAGTCGGGTCCAGGTCGCGATCAACTGGTCCTGGTTCTCGCGCAGCAGGGTGGTCCAGTCGGACGCGGAGCTTGACGACACGTTTGCCATCCTTCGTAGGAGGAGATCACCTCAGCGATCATGTCCCTCGTATCTTGGCAGAGGACGCAATGGGCGCCGACCGCCGATCCGGTGGCTGTGGGGAGCTGTTTAGGAATTCGACCGTCTGGGGAGTCATCGGTGCGACAATTCGCGGACGACGAGAACGGAGACGCCATGGCAAGCACCGTTGCCCTGGAGAGGTCGGCCCACGTGCACGACATGCGCATGGTCGAGGTCGTGTTCGACGAGGGCGTCGCCGTCCGTCTGTACGAGTGCTGGTGCGGGGCCAGCGACGTGGACGCAGCGAGTGGGTAACGGCGTGGACGGACTCGAGGAGTCCCACGAGCTGCCCACCGTCCCCGACTCGATCGCGGCCGCGCGCTCGATCGTGCTCGGCCTCGGTACCGGTCTGCCGCAGTGTGTCCGGGACGACGCGGCCCTGCTGGTTTCGGAGCTGATGAGCAACACGGTGCGTCACGGTGGTGACACCGCGTTGCTCACGGCCACGCTCCACGACGGGCTGTTGCGGGTCGCGGTCCACGACGACGGCGCCGGGCTGCCGGCCATGCAGGAGCGGGTGCCTGACCTGAGCACCACATCAGGTCGTGGACTTCAGATCGTCGACCGCGTTGCCGACCGATGGGGCGTGGAGCTCGACGACGGTGGGCCCGGCAAGACCGTGTGGTTCCAGCTCGACGCCGCCGCGGCACCCCACGCCGTGGCCGACGGCGCGAGCGGCGCTACCCATGATGTGCGCAGCGATGTGCGCAGTGATGTGCCTGGTGACGAGACCTCAGTGCCCACTGAGGAGAGGGAGGACCGATCAGCATGGAGCTGACGATCATGCAGCACGGTGACGAGGCCGGACACAGCACGCTGGCTCTCGCCGGATCGATCGACCTGACGACGCGCCAGTCGCTGGTCGACGCCGGTGTCGGTGCACTGACCGAGGGAGCGCTGCTGACGCTCGACATGGCGGACGTCGAGTTCATCGACTCGACCGGCATCGGATCGCTGCTGGAGCTGGGCCGGATCGCGGCTGCGAACGGAGCCAGGGTGGAGATCTCGCGACGCTCGCCCCGCGTCGCGCGGGTGCTCGAGGTGACCGGTCTGGACAGCACGTGGCCAGCGGCCACGACGGAGGCCGGCAGCTTCACAGGTGATCGATAGGATGACGGTCGTGCCACTCTTCGCAGCCGAGCGCGCGACCGATCCGGCGGGGCAGGACGTGCTGACCGTCAGTGGCGACGTCGACCTCGCGACCGCGCACGAGTTCGTGGCGGCTGCCGACGCCTGCTTGGCGTCCGAGGCCGAGGGACCGCTCCGGCTCGACCTGAGCGGTGTCACCTTCATCGACTCCACCGGCATCAGTGCCTTGCTCGAGATCCGGCGCGCGGCGGCGAACGCCGGCACGGACGTCGTCGTGGTGGGGTGCTCGGCCGTCGTCGACCGTGTGCTCGCCATCGCCGGCATCACCGACCTGTTCGGTTCTCGCCGCGGTGGCGCGTGAGCGCTGGCCCGTCCTTATGGAACGTCGGCCGGCCCCGACGCCCGCGCTGCGGCGTACCCCTGCCCCGACCCGATGAGCGCCCGTGCGGGGGCGCTCGTGACATGCCCGTGACAGCGGGAGTGAGGTAGCAATGGTCTCCCTTGGTAGCTGGCCCTCGTCGAGTGCGACGGTGACGGTCCCGGCCCACCCGGACTTCGTCGCCTCGATCCGTGCGATGACGCGGGCGATGGCGGTCCTGGCGGACCTGGCGCTCGAGGACGCCGAGGCCCTCCAGATGGCTGTGGACGAGGCCGCGATCCTGCTTCTCCCGGTCATCGACCCGGAGGAGCAGGCGCTGAGGGCCGCCTTCGACGTCGTGGCCGGGTCGGTCCACGTGGTGCTGAGCGGCCGCGCGTCCGAGGGCAGCGCCATCGATCGCACCGGCCTGCCGTGGATGATGCTGTCGGCGATCGACGTGGGCGTCGACGTACGGCGCGATGGGCAGGACCTTGCGATCGCCGTCGCCATCTCCCGGCGCCGAGAGGGCGTCCTTCCGTGACCGAGGACGACCGCTGGACCCCCCAGAAGTCGGAGGAGGTCGCTCGGCTCTTCGCCCAGCTGTCCCGGCCAGGGATCGGCGTGGACGAGTACCGCGCCGTGCGCGAGGAGCTCATCGAGGCGAATCTGCCCCTCGTCGGCTACCTCGCGCGTCGGCTCGCCGGTCGGCGTGGCTCGCTGGAGGACCTCACCCAGGTCGGGTCGGTCGGCCTGATCAAGGCCGTCGACAGGTTCGACCCCGACCGGGGGCACGAGTTCGTCGTGTACGCCGCCCCGGTGATCCTCGGCGAGATCAAGCGCTACCTGCGTGACTCGGCCTCCCTGGTGCGGGCGCCCCGCCGCGCCCAGGAGCTGCAGAACGCCGTGATCCAGGCCCGCGAGGAGCTGAGCCAGGAGCTCGGCCGTCCGGCGACCATCTCCGAGATCGCCGCCCGGATCGGCGCGAGCGCCGAGGAAGTCGTCGAGACGATCGAGGTCGGGCGCAACCGCGACAGCCATCCGCTCGACGCGCTCATCGACCCGGCCGGCGGCTCGATGCAGAGCCTGGTGGCGGTCGAGGAGGAGGGCTACGACAGCGTGGAGGCGCGGGTTGATCTCAGCGACGCCATCGCCGAGCTGAGCGACGAGGAGCGACAGGCGGTCGCGTTGCGGTTCAAGGAGGGTAAGACCCAGGTCGAGATCGCCCAGCTGCTCGGCGTCTCGCAGATGCAGGTCTCTCGCTTGTTGCGGCGCAGCCTGGCCAAGATGCGGGTGCTGCTCGAGAAGTAGCCGCCGTGTTCCACGCTGGAGAGGGATCCTCTTGACCCGGCCTAAAGTTAGGCTTACCTTGTTAGGGTCGGCTTAGTTGAAGCCCAGTCATTGGATGGTTCGCATGTCAATCCTGTCAGTCGCCACGGCGCCGCGTCGCCGTGCGCTGCGCTCCGCAGCGCAGGTGGCCGCAGATGTCGCTACCGACGGCACGCTGGCGGACATGAGCGCGGGAGAGTCTGCGCGCGTCCTGGGCATCGCGGCCGAACACGACCCCGCCGGTGCGCGGCGGATGTTCGACCTGGGCTTCGTCCCCGGTGCTGAGGTCCGGATGGTGCGCAAGGCACCGCTTGCCGATCCTGTCGTCTTCCGCGTCGCCGGTTACGAGATCGCGCTGCGTCGCGAGCAGGCGCGCTGGGTGACGGTTGCGGCGCCCGCTTCGTGACACTGGACTCTGGCCACTGCGCGGCTCCCGGCGAAGAGCTCGGTGGCTTCGATGAGCAGCTGCCGACGCTCGCGCTCGTCGGCAGCCCGAACTCCGGCAAGACGACCCTCTTCAACGCGCTGACCGGTCTGCGCGCCAAGACGGGGAACTACCCCGGTGTCACCGTCACCCGCTACGTCGGGCGCGTCAGCATCGATGACCACGAGCTGATCATCGAGGACCTCCCTGGCACGTACAGCCTCGCTGCGATCAGCCCGGACGAGCAGGTCGTGGCCGACGTGCTCGACCTCGACCACCCGACCCTGGCCACCCCGGACGCGTTGGTCGTGACCCTGGACGCCACCACGTTGCGGCGGTCGCTCAACATGCTGGCGCAGGTGCTGGCGACCGGGTTGCCGGTGTGCGTGGTCCTGACCTTCACCGACGAGCTGACCCGACGTCAGGGCAGCCTCGATGTGGCGGCGTTCCAGCGCGCCGTCGGCGTACCGGTGCTGACCGTGACCGGTGGGCGACGCCAGGAGCTCGGCCCACTGCGCGACCTGTTGGTCGACTGGAGCGCCTGGCCGGCGCCAGCGCTACCGCCACCGGCCGAGCCGGCCGAGGTCATCAGCTGGATCGAGTCGGTGCTCACCACCAGTCGCTACGTGTTGCCGCAGATCGACGAGCGCACCCGCCGTGTCGATGCCGTGCTGCTCCACCCGGTGTGGGGCACGCTCGTTTTCTTCGCCGCGATGTTCGTCTTCTTCCAGATCATCTTCACCCTGGCCAGCCCGGTGCAGGGCTGGCTGCAGAGTCTGTTCGGCTTCCTCAGCACGCAGGTCGAACATCATGTCGGCAACCGCTTCATCGCCAGCTTCCTGGCCGACGGGATCATCGGCGGTGTTGGTGGCGTGGTCGCCTTCCTGCCGCAGATCGCACTGCTCTTCGTGCTGATCTCGATCATGGAGGCATCGGGCTACATGTCCCGCGCGGCCTTCCTGATGGATCGGGTGATGGCCAAGGCCGGCCTCGAGGGCCGCGCCTTCGTCGCCCTGCTCTCCTCGCTCGCCTGCGCGATCCCCGGCATCATGGCGACCCGCACGCTGCCCTCGATGCGCGACCGGATCTCCACCATGATGGGCGCGCCGCTGATGACCTGCTCGGCGCGACTGCCGGTCTACGTCCTGCTCGTCGGGCTCCTGGTCAGCCCCTCGGACCGGGTCGGGCCGATCGGCGCACAGGGGGTCATCATGTTCGCCCTCTACCTCGTCGGTGCGCTCTCGGCGATGGCGTCCGCCTGGGTGTTCTCGCGGATCGGCCGCCGCTCCGGGCCGTTGCTGCCGTTCTACATGGAGATGCCTCCCTACCGGATGCCGTCCGCGCGCTCGGTCGGCCTGGCCGTGTGGGATGCCTGCCGCGGCTTCATGCGCAAGGTCGGCAAGATCATCCTCAGCACCACGATCGTGCTCTGGGTGCTGCTCAACGTGCCGGTGCACTCCGCCGCCACCATGGAGGCCGCCGGGGTCGACGTGCACGATCACGCCGCGGTCTCGGCGTACACGATCGACCACAGTGCCGCGGCCTCGGTGGGCCGCTTCGTCGAGCCGGTCTTCCAACCGCTGGGCTTCGACTGGCGGATCAACGTCGGCATCCTGGCATCTCTGTCGGCGCGTGAGGTCTTCGTGGCGACGATGGGTCAGGTCGCCGCGGCTGACAACCCGGACAAGCCGGCCGAGGGGCTCAAGCACCTGACCGTGCAGAGCGGGCCGCGGGCGGGCGAGAAACTGTTCAGCCCGGCGGTCTTGGCCGCGCTGCTGGTCTTCTTCCTCTACGCGCTGCAGTGTGCCTCGACCATCGGCGTACTCCGGCGTGAGTCGGGTTCCTGGAAGTGGCCGGCGGTCGCATTCGGGTACATGTTCGTGGTGGCGTGGACGATGGCCTTCCTGACCGGACTCGTGGTCGGTGCGCTGACGTGAGCGAGTCGTTGGTCCCTGTCCACCCGGAGGCGACCGATGACCCCGCGGTGCTGCGCTGGGTCGTCCCGGTCGGCACGTTGGGCTTCGTCGGCGAGCCGTCGGGCGTTCCCGCTCCCTTGCAGGACCTGTACGCCGCCGGCGTCCTGACGGGATCTGTGGTCGTCGAGCCGGCCGCCGTTCTGCTCCAGATCGGCGACGGTCACTCGTGGCGCACTGACGGCCCGCTGGTCCGGCGAGCGTTGCAGGCCGCCCTCGCGCGGCCAGGAGAATGGCAGCCGCCCACGGGCGCTACGGACGACGACCTGCTCCGTGCTGCGGTGGACGAGGTCCTGGCCGGCGAGGTCGGCGACTTCGTCCGCGGCCATGGTGGCGTGATCGATGTCCTGACGATCGACGACGGCGAGGTCACCGTGGAGCTCGGCGGTGCCTGTGCCGGGTGTCCCGCGAGCGGGCTGACGGTGCAGCAGCGGTTCGAGGCGGCGGTGCGCCGGCACTATCCCCGGCTGCGTGGCGTGGTCGCGCGCGAGGCACAGGCGCCTCGTCGATCACGGCTGATCCAGCTCCTGCCGACGAGACACTGACGGCCGGCCACCGCCGGCGTCGCGTCCGTGCGGCGCGCCGGGACGGTTGGAAGCAGGCTGTCGGTGGGTCTCGATACAGTGACGGCGCTCACACACGCAGGAGGTCTCCGCATGTTCGTGCCGTTCAGCGTCAACGACTTCATCGATCGAGCCGCCACCGTCTATGGAGAGCGGATCGGCGTCGTCGACGAGCCCGACCAACCGGCCGCGCCGCTCGGAGGTGAGGGCCTGACCTATGCCGAGGTGCGCGACCTCGCCGACCGGATGGCGGCACGTCTGGACGAGCTCGGCATCGGCGTCGGTGAGCGGGTCGCGATCGTCAGCCACAACAGCGCTCGGCTGCTCACGGCGTTCTGGGGTGTCTCCGGCTCCGGCCGGGTCCTGGTGCCGGTGAACTTCCGGCTGCGACCCGACGAGGTGCGCTACATCGTCGAGGACTCCGGCGCCCGGGTGCTGTGGGTCGACCCGGAGCTCGACCACCCGCTCGCCGACGTCACCGCCGAGCACCGCTTCGTGCTGGGCGACGACGACAACCTCTTCGCTACCCCTGATGTGGCACCGCGGCGGTGGGAGCCCGACGAGAACGCCACCGCGACGATCAACTACACCTCCGGCACCACTGCCCGGCCCAAGGGCGTCCAGCTGACCCATCGCAACATGTGGACCGACGCCACGACCTTCGCCATGCACGTCGGGCTGAGCGACCGCGACGTCTACCTGCACACCTTGCCGATGTTCCACGTCAACGGTTGGGGGATGCCGTTCGCGACCGCCGGTCTCGGCATCCGGCAGCATGTCCTGCGCAAGGTCGACGGTGCCGAGATCCTGCGCCGGGTTCGCGACCACGGCATCACCGTCATGTGCGCCGCACCGGCGGTGGCAGCCGCGGTGCTCGACGCCGCTCAGACCTGGGAGGGCGAGGTCCCCGGGCGGGACAAGGTGCGGATCATCATGGCTGGGGCCCCGCCGCCGACCAAGACAGTGGTCCGGGTGCAGGAGGAGCTGGGCTGGGAGTTCATCCAGATCTACGGCCTGACCGAAACCTCGCCGCTGCTCACGGTCAACCGGACACGGGCCGAGTGGGACGACCTCGAGCCACACGATCGGGCCGCCCGGTTGACCCGCGCCGGCGCCCCTGCCCTCGGCGTACGGCTGCGGATCTCGGACGCCCCGGACGACGCCGGTGAGGTGCTCGCCCGCGCCAACACGGTGCTCGAGGGGTATTGGAACAAGCCCGCGGAGAGTGCCAAGGCACTGGTCGACGGCTGGTTTCACACCGGTGACGGTGGCTATATCGACGACGATGGCTACCTCATCATCAACGACCGCAAGAAGGACGTCATCATCACCGGTGGCGAGAACGTCAGCTCGATCGAGGTCGAGGACGTGCTCTTCTCCCACCCGGCGGTGGCCGAGGTCGCGGTGATCGGTGTGCCTAGCGAGAAGTGGGGAGAGACGATCCTCGGGTTGGTCGTCCTCGGCGACGGCCAGGAGGCCAGCGAGGCCGAGCTGATCACGTGGTGCAAGGAGCGGCTGGCCGGGTACAAGGCGCCGACCGTCATCGAGTTCCGCGACACGCTCGCCCGCACGGCGACGGGCAAGCTGCAGAAGTTCCTACTGCGCAAGCCCTACTGGGAGGGCCGCGACCGCCAGATCAACTAGGGCTGGCATGGTGTGGTCGTGGCCCGACCAGAAGGAGCATGATGCCGACCAACCCCCTCGGTCGTGCGCTGCGCAACCGCCGCGCAGGACAGCACACCCTCGTGTGGGCGCGCCCGGAGCTGCAGGCGCCGGAGACCTTCACCCTGACCAGCCCTGCTTTCGCGCACGGCGCGCCGATCCCGGCACGACACCGCGGCCGGCTCTTCGGGATGAACGTCTCGCCGGCACTGGAGTGGACGGCGCCTCCAACCGGTACGGCGGAGCTCGTCCTGATCGTGCAGGACCCGGACGTGCCGATGAGCAAGCCGGCGACCCACGCCCTCAGCTTCGGCATCGACCCCGAGCTCAGCGGTATCCC
>Ga0164242_10001366_pt1 | contig 28854 bp, 27 predicted proteins | sample OricomgcompostMG_FD_108783 | JGI IMG/M metagenome (GOLD analysis project Ga0164242, IMG submission 108783) | Miracle-Growth compost microbial communities from Emeryville, California, USA - Original compost - Miracle growth compost (MG) ...
GGACGCTGATCTGACTTACGTGGCGACGACGGTGACGGTGACGCCTTCGGCACCTAGTCAGCAGCTGGAGCGTTACCGCCGAGTGGGTGAGATCTGGTTTTCCTCTGCATCTGAGCCCGATACTGCCACGAGCCCCTCGATCCACCCATTCACTCGTGCGACCGCTTCTTGAAAGGGAAGATCGAGGTTCGCGGATGCCGCGGCGTGCTGATAGTCCTTTGCCCAGTGCGGATACGCGGTGAGGAGCGTTGGCCAATTGCGCGACTTCCCACCGAGCTGGGCAGCCTCGTCAGCGCGCCCCGCGAATGCGGCCTGTGCGGCAGCTGCGATCTCCGCGTCGCGGGGACTTCCCACCATGGCGACGAGATCTTCAAGGAGGACGAGATCGACGACGTCGGGCGCGCGGTCGTTGATCGCAGTGGGCGGGTCATGCGGGTCGGTGACGGCGTGGAGCTTCTGCGCGATCTGATACCTCAGCGCAATACCCACGAGCCTGTCGGGGGTCGGCAGACCGAACCCCGACAACGTGACGGCACCAATTTCTTCCGGCTCGTCACCTATGCCGACCTCGTCGGCTGCGATCTCGAACTGGATGCGGTGCCACACGGTTTTCGCAAACGGCTAACGCAGCTTCTTGCCATGACCCTCCCCTGTCGCCTTCCCCTTGCGCGCGAGACGCCGCCGGGTAGACTCGCTCGGGCGGCGTGCGCGAAGGGCCCGCAACGATCCTTCCACCAGCCGAACATGGCGCCGATAACCAAGCTTCAGCCCGATCGCCCTACTCTCTTCAAGATAGGAGCGAGCTCGTTTGTGATCGCGAGGGACTGCTGTGAGGATCTGCCCAAGAGAGTGCAGCACTTTCGCGCGACCCCACTCATCGCCAGAGTCCGCGAGCAACGCGAGGCTCGACTCGAGGAGTTCGATCGCCTCTGCAACTGCCTTTGGACGCTGTTTCGCAATGCACAGCGCCATTGAGTGTTTTACTTGCGCTTGGTGCCACTTGTCACCGCGGATAACCCCGCTCTTCAAGCTCTTGCGAAACAGCGTTCCACTCTTCGCTGCATCCTCGGAAGAGCCATGCTGGCATTCCCAGTGCGCCACCAGGTGCTGCGCAATAGCAACGTCTCTGGAGCCATCGTCTTCTGCGATGAATAAACGGAAGAGTTCGACAGCTTCCCGCTGACGCTGAGATCGGTAATAGGTCATTGCTCGGAGAAAAAGGAGATCGCTCGAACTCCCCTCGATTAATCCTCGCGAAGTTTGCTCGTCTGCAAGCCGCAAGCCTTGGAGATTGGCTGCCAATGACTCCAATTCAGCGACGCGGCGATAGCTATGCACCCCGGCCAAAGGATCAATTTCGGTCGAGTGGTAAGCGAGCCCTGGCCCCGTAGCCAAATACGCGGGAGTGGTTGGGTCAGAAGAACCGGCCAACGAGAGGTAGTGGACGTTGGCCGCTCGCCACAAGTCCGCATGGAGATGGGCGTTCTGCAGTACGCGCCCCCGCAGGTCCGACTCAAACCGCCATTCGTTCCCAGTTCTCGCGATGAACCCGAACATCGCCAACGGCTCGAGTACGGAGTCATCGAAGTCGAAGGCCCCCAGCGCTCTTTGGGCCGACGCCTGCGTGTGCGAACTCGCAGCCGCTAGGACGACTATCTCCGGAAGCTGGGCAATCTCCACGGCTCTCATTGCGAGATACTCGCCTTTCGTAGCTCCAGCATGGCCATCGCCGTGTGAATCTGTCTCACATCCTGACTTGTCGCAAGCACGGTGCGGGCGAGCACTCGCGCATCACTGATGTCCAGTTCCCAGGTTCTTCTGAGCGCGAGCTCAGCCAATTCCTCCACAACGTCCACGAGCTCACTGGGAAGGACAATCGAACGCTCCGCGATCGGGGGGAGTGACGACATGTCCGTGGCTAGTCTTGCGGGTTCGTACTGGAAAACCATCTTCGCGCCGAGGCGCGTCATGTGAGAGAGCGCTGGCTCCCAGATGCTGAAATAAAAGCTGCGTCGGAGAGAGACATCCATATCGTGACAGTTTCGGAACACCACCAAGAGGTTATCAAAACGACGACCTACTTTAATCTGCTCATTGACCAGGTCAATGAGCGCCCCAAGCTCCTCGGATTCACTGAAGCTTCCGCCGTTAACCGTCACGTTCTCAATAGTCACCGAACCGAAGAGAGTGCGCACGTCGCTGGCAACCGATAGGGAGAGCTGGTGCTGGGGTGGCACGAATGGAGCCTCCCCACCGATCGCGAGAAGAACCGCACGGAAGGCTGCGAGAGGACTCGCGGTTAATTGGTTATTCGGGTCGACTACAGCCGCTACTAGCGAACGGGGTGCACGGCGTGCGGTTTGTATCAGAACTTCCAAGAACGCTGAGGGCATACAATTGTCACCCGCCCGAATGTGTAGAGTGCCCCCTTCCCCGTCCAGGAAACTCTCCATGGCCGCAATCTCAGCCGTCCAGTTAAGATGCAACGGGATCACTTATGATCATCCCGAATGTCCGATATCTCCACATCTCCGCTTGCGCGAACATCGGAAGCAACATCGGGGAGCTCCACACTTTGCCCGCTGAGCGCGCCGTTCGACGTCACGTTCGATATGCGGACGTTCCTGCCCGCCCTGACCCCAGACGCGATTCGACGCCGGGGCGTGTCAGATTTCCGAAGCAGGTAAAATCCGAGACCGCTAATCACCAGAAAGGCAGACAGGGCGACGATCACAGACCAAGGGAGGCTCAGAATATTTAGCCAGGTCGAGATCCCCCAGACCAGCACCCCAACTGCAACAGCTACCACCGCAGTCCCCACATGCGTTCGCATGGCGTCATGTTAGCGCGCGCTGATCTGGAACGGCGGTGTTCGCGCCCACGCGCCTCGCGTCCCGCTTCAATGAGTCTGTAATGTCTATCGTCGATTGCGTCGCCGACCCGGTCGCGCAATTGGCCACTGTCCATCGCCCATCGGCGGGCGCGAGCGCTGTTCCGCCCTCGTGCGCCCGCTGGCTCCGAGCTCAGGTCGGGCCGCATCTCGTCCATCGGCACCTACCCGCGCAACGGCGCCGGTCTCGGATCGAGCGTGGACGCGCCATTTTCAAAACACCGCCCACGGGCGGGTCGGATATGCCCGGAGTTACACGCACGAGTCGGAACCCAGCCTCTCAGCAAGCACGGGCGGGCTTGAGATCCAAACAAATCTAGCCGCTCGTTCGCGAGATGGCCACAGCCGGTGCCACAAGGGTGTCGGCCGCGGTGGCTGCCGGGTGCTCGGGTGTGTCCGTCGAGCGCGAACGGGTCAATCATTGCCTGCTCAACGCTGGGTACCGCCGCTTCCCGCGCGATGCCGGACAGCTCGCCCGTGCAATTCTTGACCACGCTGATAGCCTCAGGAAATCCACCCGCGATGCACTGATGCGTCAAAACTGGCATGCCGAATCGCTCGAAGCTTCAAGCCCCGTCGTCACGCATCCCGCAATCAGCCCGACAGAGGAGATCGACTTATGGCCGCAACGGTGCGGGGCAACACGATGCTGCTCTGTCCCTCTTGACGCATGCCCAGGCCACCAGCTACCACCCCGAAACGCGCGCGAACACGACCTCGGCTGCGACCCAGCCAAGGTCTCGCCCACCCGCGAGCCTCGCAGAAACAACCGTTCCGGAAGCGCGCACGATGGTGGGGCGTCGCGATCCTCCTCGTTGCAGGCATAGCATCGCTGGTTGTTGTCCTACGCCCCATGCTTCCGGATATAAATCCAACCAACGCGGGGTCGGTCGCGTTCGTCCTTGACTTCGGGGATGCCCCGGAGAGTACTGAGCTAGAACTCTACGAGATGTACGTCGTAGACATGGCTCTGCGAACGCAAACTGTGACTTTGTTCGTTACCGGCAGCGGGGGCATCGGAAAGATCGCGTCGATCCACATCTTCGCCGATGAGGGCGAATACCCCGCTCGCTGGCAGTGCGGGCCGACGCTGAGCGAGTGGAGCGGCGGCCAGTGGGTGGGACATGGAGACCCAACCCGACGACCCGTGTCAACCCTACCCACCGAGCATCACACTGGCGTTGACTTCGGGATCCTCTCCGCCGCATTTCCACAATTCTCGAATACCCATCCCCGAGTGATCCAGAGTGCGGTCTTCGCGACGGGACATGAGGTGATCACCGGTGTCAGCTGCGTGGGCTCACTTCCGTCCGTCATCGGACAAGTCCGCTCCCCCAAGATCGCGCCACCCCGCGTGTCAGCTTACGTCCCGATCTATGGCCACTCGTCCGCGCATCTGCACTCCAACTATCGATTCCCCGCAGGGTGGAACGTGGATCAAGTCTCCAGGTCGGATGCCAATATCAAGGTCGGAAGGATCATCACGGATATTGCCGGCGGAACAGGCTTCAGCGACGCCGGGGCGCAGATCACGGATCTGTCCCCCACCGTCTCGTTTACGAACCCCACAGCAGCGGCAGCCCAACAACTCTGGGCGCAGGTAGCGTCCATCGTCCTCGGCGCGGTCATCGGCACCGCAGCATCCACTCTTGTCCTGCCGTGGACAACTCCGATGGCTCACAGTCGTCGCCGCCCTATCAGACCAAGAGGTCGCCTCCGCCATCAGACGCGACGAACAGGCTGAGAGCCAAGATAGCTGAGTGATGGGCGAGAAGTATTCCCAGTCGTCGACGGGGCGCGGCACTCTGATCGGTGGTCATCGCGCGAACACAACCGAGTATGAGCGTCTCTAAGCGCGTCCGGTACTGCGGTTGACAGTCGCACGCACAGGCTGTCGCTCGGTTCAGCTCCACTCGATTGTCCCGCCGAGCACCAGCCGGATCAGTACCGGCATGCCGGTGCTGATCCGGCCCAGGACTGCGAGGACATATGTCAGATCGGGCGGCCTGAGTGTATGTCGGCAATCATCCTCGACGTGTACTAGCAACGCATCGTGGCCTGGCACGCGCAGACCACTAAACACGTCGATCTCGTCATGATCCCGCTGCGCATACTGCGCCGGGAACGCGACCGCCAAGGCCATCAGATCCAACCGAAGCAGCTCCGTGCACACTCAGACGCGAGCACTTCGAGGCGGCTTACTACGAGTCACTCCCACGAGAGATTCTCGCCGCATAGAAGCGGCACACAACCTGGGACGGTTCACGCGTCCGCTACGACACCATCGACAACGACGGCAAAATCACCCTCCGCCACACCGGTAAGCTCCTCCGCCTCGGCATCGGCCGAGCCCACGCCCGCACCGAGATCATCTGCCTCATCCACAACAACAACGCCACCGTCATCGCCCTGCACACCGGCGAACACCTCGCCGAGTTCACCCTCAACCCCGACAAAAACTACCAACGCAAAAACGAATGAACCCCCGGGTTCCGGGGGTTCATTCGTTCACGATGTCCTGAGACATCACGTGGCGGTGACGGTGGGATTTGAACCCACGGTAGGGGGTTACCCTACACAACTTTTCGAGAGTTGCACCTTCGGCCGCTCGGACACGTCACCGCCGACAAGTGTACGTGAGATTCCGACGCGTCGCGAACCGGCGACTGTGCGTCCCCTGACAACTAGTTGCCGTAGGCAACTACCTCCTTTAGAATGGGATCATGTCGGCACCGGCATCCACCGTCATTCTGACGGCACTCACGCACCTGATCACCCAGTGGTCGTCCCCCCGGGTGCAGTCGCAGTATGCCGAGGCTGCCGGCGTCCGCATCGAACCCGGCGACATCCCGGTCGTCTACGCACTCGGCATGCAGGGCAATCTTCGTTCCAGCGCCCTCGCCGACCGCCTGCGGCTCACGCGTCCCACGATGAGCAAGCAGCTGCACCGGCTCGGGGCGGCAGGGCTCATCGTCCGCCGCCCCGACCCCGAAGACGGACGCGCATCGTTCATCGGCCTTTCCGACGCCGGTCGCGCCGCCTACGACGCGCTCGTCGCCCGTGGCATCGCCGCGGTCGAAACGGCGATTGGCACCTGGAGTCCCGACGAACGCGCACACTTCGCCGACCTCACGCGACGGTTCGTCACGGGCGTCGGCGTGGAAATCCCCGATACCTCACAGAAGGAGGAATGAGCCATGACTCGCACCTACGTCGTCACCGGTTCCGCATCCGGAATCGGCGCCACCACCGCACAGATCCTGCGCGACAAAGGTGAGAAGGTGATCGGCATCGATCTGCGCAACGCGGACGTCGAGGCCGATCTGTCCACCACGGAAGGACGGGTGGATGCCGCGGCCAAGGCCGCCGAGCTTGCCGGCGGCACCATCGACGCGGTGATCGCCTGCGCCGGCATCTCGGCACCGATCCCCGCGACGATCTCCGTCAACTACTTCGGCGTGGTCGAGCTGCTTGACGCGCTGCTGCCTGCGCTGAAGAGCTCCGACGCTCCGCGCGCCGCGGTTGTCTCGTCGATGGCGTCGCTGCAGCCGAACTCGCCCGAGATGGTCGAGGCGGCCCTCGCCGGCGACGAGGCGACCGCCCGCGAGATCGCCCAGAAGCTCGCCGACCAGGGCCCGCAGGTCGGCTACCTCGTCTACCCGTCGAGCAAGCGGGCGCTCAGCCGCTGGGTGCGCCGCGCGTCGATCTCGGCGGACTACGCCGGCAACGGCATCCCGCTCAACGCCGTCGCCCCCGGCACGGTGGTCACCCCCATGACCGAGGGTCTGCTGTCAACGCCCGAGGGAGCGAAGATGGTGGATGCCGCGGTCCCGATGCCGCTGAACTACCACCAGCCTCCGGAGTCGATCGCGAACCTGCTCATCTGGCTGACGAGCGTCGAGAACACGCACCTGGCCGGGCAGGTCATCTACGACGACGGCGGCGCCGACGCGACCCTGCGCGGCGACGACATCTGGTCGTGGAACGACGCGAAGTGATCTAACCCCTCACCACGCCGCGGCGACCGCCGCGTGCGTGCGCAGAATGCCATCGGTCGCGCCCTCCGGGGCGCGGCCGATGCCGCATTCGGTGGCCACACCGAACACCGGCGCATGCTTCAGCGCGATGTCGATGCGGCGTTGCGCGCCCTCGGCGCCGTCTTCGCGGTGCACGAGCCCCAGGTAGAGCTCGGTGTCGCCGATCTGCAGATCGTCGAGCGGTGCGAAGTAGGCGTCGTCGTCACGTTCGATCGGTACCGGCAGGTGGATCCAATCAATCCGCCGAGCGGATGCCGCAACGAGCATATTCGCGAAGCGGACGAGGTTCGCGGCATCCTTCGGCTCCACGAAGTGCTTCTCGGCGACGTCGCCGTAGCAGAGGTGAAAGCCGACTTCCACGTCGTCGGGCACCCGGTCGGCCTGCTCGGCTGAGCGCGCCGTCAGCCCTTCCCAGACGTCGCCGTCCCACCACGGGGTGGCACTCACGCCCTCGATCATGCCGAACTCCACGGCGTTGTCCCACTGGATCGCGAGGTCTTCGTGCGGAATCGTCGCGAGGATCTCGTCGAGCTCGCGGTACATCGCCGCGCGATACACCGGCTCGATGGCCGCATGCTGCTCGGGCGGGAAGAACGCGCCGACCACCGCGAGCGGCGTCGGCAGCGACACCTGGAAGCGCGTGCCCGCGGGCACCACGCCCTCCTCGCGCAGCCGGCGGAAGATCGCGTACGACTCCTCCGCCGCCGCCGCATACCCCAGCGGTGGGAACTGGATCGCCGCAGGGTCGACCCCGTCGGCCACCCGTAGCGGACGGGCGTCGAGCATGCGCAGCATCCGCGGCTCATCTCCCACCCGCTCGATGCCCTCGGCCTGCCCGAGCACGTCGGGCTGGAACATGATCCAGTGGAACCGTGGGCCGCATTCCCCATCCGGAATACGCTTCAGCCGATCGCCGAGGATCGCCGCCGCCTGGCGGATCGTGGTCTCGGCGTCGTCGAAGTTGACGCTGCCGACGAGAAGGGCGCCCTGTGGCTGGGTCATGATCGTGCCTGTCTTTCGAAGAGTGGATGCCGCATCCCACGGTACTCGCCGGAGTTCGCTCTGGCCCGTGGCATCCACCCCCTGCCAGACTGGGCGCATGAGCGTCATCGACAACTCCAAACTCACCGTGGTCGGGGCCGGTTCCGTCGGATCGAGCACGGCCTACGCCGCGCTGATCCGGGGTTCAGCCCGCCACGTCGCGCTGTACGACATCGCGACCGAGCGCGCGGAGGCGGAAGTGCTCGACCTCGCCCACGGCACGCAGTTCACCGGCACGAGCGACATCATCGGCGGCAGCGACCTGTCGGTCGTCGAGGGCTCGCACGTGGTCGTCATCACCGCGGGCGCCAAGCAGAAGCCGGGGCAGACCCGCATCGAGCTCGCAGGCGTGAACGCCGGGATCATGAAGACGATGATGCCGCAGCTTCTCGAAGTCGCCCCCGACGCGGTGTACATCATCGTCACCAACCCGTGCGACGTGCTCACCGTGCTCGCGCAGGAGGCCACGGGGCTGCCGCCCGAGCGCATCTTCGCCTCGGGCACCGTGCTCGACACCTCTCGTCTGCGGCTGCTGCTCGGCGAGCGCGCAGGTGTGGCGCCGACCAGCGTGCACGCGTACATCGTGGGCGAGCACGGCGACACCGAGTTCCCGGTGTGGTCGCGCGCGATGATCGGCACGGTGCCGATCCTCGATTGGCAGACGGAGGGTCACCCGCCCATGTCGGTGGGCGAGCTCGACCGCATCGCCGTGGACGTGCGGGATGCCGCGTACAAGGTCATCCAGGGCAAGGGTGCGACCAACTACGCGATCGGCCTGTCCAGTGCGCGGATCGTCGAGGCGGTGCTCGGCGACGAGCACGCCGTCATGCCGGTGTCGACGGTGCTCGACGACTTCCACGGCGTGAGCGGGGTCGCGCTGTCGGTCCCCTCGATCGTGAGCGCGAGGGGTGCGTTGCCGATCCGTGAGACGACGTTCGACCCCGGTGAGCTCGCCCTGCTGCGCCGGTCGGCCGACGCCCTGCGCACGGTCGCCGACGAGCTGCGCTGAGCCGCGGGGTGGATGTCGCAGCCCCGGCATAGCCTGGAGGCATGGCCACCAAGCGTCCCACCGCCTCCCCCTACCGCTGCACGGAGTGCGGGTGGACGACGCTCAAGTGGGTCGGCCGCTGCGGCGAGTGCCAGCAGTGGGGCACGGTCGTCGAGGCGGCCGAACAGACCGGCCTTGCGGCACGCAAGGTCTCGGCCGCCCCGCCCCGGCGCAGTGCGCAGCCGATCACCATGGTCGACACCGCTTCCACTCCGCGGCGCACGAGCGGCCTGGCCGAGTTCGACCGGGTGCTGGGCGGCGGCGTTGTGCCAGGCGCGGCGATCCTGCTCTCGGGCGAGCCCGGCGTCGGCAAGTCCACCCTGCTGCTCGAGGTCGCGGCCAAGTCGGCCGGCGCCGGCAAGCGCGTGCTCTACGCGAGCGGTGAAGAGTCGGCGGCGCAGATCCGTCTGCGCGCCGAGCGCACCGGCGCGCTGCACGACGAGCTGTTCCTGGCGAGCGAGACCGATCTCGCCACGATTCTCGGCCACGTCGACGAGGTCGAACCCGAACTTCTCATCGTCGACTCAGTGCAGACGGTGTCGTCGTCGCTGTCCGACGGCATGGCCGGGCATCCCAGCCAGGTGCGCGAGGTGGCCGCCACGCTCATCCGGGTCGCGAAAGAGCGCGCCCTGCCCGTCGTGATCGTCGGCCATGTGACGAAAGACGGGTCGATCGCGGGCCCCCGCATCCTCGAGCACCTCGTCGACGTCGTCGCGCACTTCGAGGGCGACCGACAGACCTCGCTGCGGTTCCTGCGCACGTTGAAGAACCGCTTCGGGCCGACCGACGAAGTGGGTTGCTTCGACATGACCGGCAGCGGCATCGAAGAGGTTCCCGACCCCAGCCGCCTTTTCCTGGGCAGCGGCAAGCCGGTGGCCGGCACGTGCATCACGATCGCCCTCGAAGGCCGACGGGCGATGCCGGTGGAAGTGCAGGCGCTGACGGTTCCGGCATCCGGCCCCAATCCCCGCCGGGTCGTGAGCGGGGTGGATTCCTCGAGGGTAGCGATGATCCTCGCGCTGCTGGAGAAGCGGGCAGGGGTCAACCTGTCCAAGCACGATGTGTACGTGTCGACGGTCGGCGGCGTGCGTCTCATCGAGCCCGGCGCCGACCTCGCCATCGCCATCGCGTGCGCCACGGCGCTGCGCGATCATGCCGTGCGACACGACGTGGCGGCGATCGGCGAGCTGAGCCTGTCGGGTGAGATCCGCCCGGTCACGCAGGCCGCGCAGCGACGCACTGAGGCGCACCGGCTCGGCTATCGCACCCTCATCGACGAGCACGCGGGCTCGGTCCGCCAGGCGCTGAGCCTGGTCAAGGGAACCGCGACCGTCGCGGCCGAAGACGGCGTTCCGGCGTTCTGACGCGTCAGGCGTCAGGCGTCGAGCGCGGCGATCAGGTCGGCGGGAGAGGCCTGCATCGGGTGCGGACCTGCGATGTCGAAGAACACGGTCGTGATCTCGTCGCCGTGCACCTCGAGGAACGCACGCAGCCACTCGGGCGAGTGCAGTCCGACCGCCTTGGGCATCGCCTCGGGCTTGTGCAGGGCGTCGCTGAACAGCAGCAGCGCGATCTCACCCGTGTTCGGATCGCGGAACGTCCACACTTCACCCGAATCGCGCGGGTCGTCGCGGGCTCCGGGCCGCATCAGTGGCACGACGGTGGGGCCGTGCCGCAGCGCGAACGCGACGGCCGCCATGTCTTGCGTCTGCAGAGCGTCGGCGAGCTGGGTGTTGCGGAACTCGACCTCGGGCTTCTTGCCGCGCTTCTTACCGGATGCCACAGAACCAGCGTAATCGCGCGAGCCCAGGCGCGCAGACAGAAAAGGACCCCCTCGAGCCGCTCATTGGGGACTGGACGACTCGAGAGGGTCCGGGACGCCGTGCACGCGGTGACGGCTCGCTGGGGACGAACCTTGTCGCTGCTGGGGACAGCTCCACCGCGCAATGCGCTCGACGTGTACCTACAGTCTAAGGGAACCTGTGGCCGGACCGGTGTCCCCCTTTCGGGGGACAAAGGCTGTTCAGCAGTGAGAATCCGCTAATAAAGCTGGAAGATCGCGTCATCGATCGAATCGATTCCGCCGATCTCGACGGTCAGATGATAGGTCGCCCCGCCGCCCGCGGCCTGCGGCCGGTTCTTCGCCTGGCAGGTGGCCACCGACGACCGGGTGCGGTCCCAGACCAGCGGCTGGGCGCTCGACACCTTCTGCCCCGCGTTCAGCACCACGAGCATGTCACTCGGCTCGGTCTGGCAGTCGGTCGAGCGCCACCATGTGTCGCTGCCGCTCGTGATCGTGAACACCTGCGCGCTGGTGCCGACGTTCAGCGTGCACGCCTGGTCGCTCTCGTTCGTCAGTTCGATCGAGAGCTTCGGGTCTTCTCCCGACGCGTAGCTCTTCTTGTCGGTGACGGCCGTCACGGTCACATCGTTGGCCGTGCAGGCGGCCGCAGTCGCACCGGGACTGGGCGTCTTCGTCACGGTGGAAGGGGGTGTGGATGCCGCATCCGTCGCTGCATCCGCCGCCCCGGTCGTCGCCGCCGACGTCGGCGCGGGCGTGCCCGATGCCGTGTCGGTCGGTTCGGGAGAGGTCGACACGACCGGGAGGACCGGCTGCGCGTCCTGCCCCTGCGCATCGTTCGGCTCGACGGCCGCACCGCTGCTCCAGGGGCGAGCGATCAGCAGCCAGACGACCGCGACGATCGCGACAAGCACGAGCAACAGCACGAGACGGCGCCGCCGGTACACCGCGGGCGAATGACGACGTGCTCTACCGGACGAACTGCTCACCCGGCCAGGCTAGGCGGCACAGCGGCCGCGCCCCGGCGACGCGCCCGCCGATGCACCGGATTCACAGGTGCTTGAGCATGCGGGTGTTGCCGAGCGTGTTCGGCTTCACGTGCGCGAGATCGAGGAACTCGGCGACACCGGCGTCGGGACTGCGCAGCAGCTGGGCGTACACGTCGGGATCGACGACGTGCTCGCCGATCGGTGCGAAGCCGTGCCGGGTGAAGAACGACACCTCGAAGGTCAGGCAGAACAGGCGCTCGAGTCCGAGCTCGATGGCGCGCGCCTCGAGCACCTCGACGATGCGCCCGCCGATGCCCTCGTGCAGCCGGTCCTCGCGCACGAGCAGTGTGCGGACCTCGCCGATGTCTTTCCAGATGACGTGGAGGGCGCCGCATCCCAGCACCTGCCCCTCCGCCTCGGCGACGACGAACTCCTGCACCGCCTCATAAAGCGAGACCATCTCCTTGCCGAGCAGGATCCGCCGCGACACGAGCGGTTCGAGCAGGGCGAACATCGCTGGCACGTCGGAGGTACGGGCCGGCCGGATGACGATGTCGCTCACGCACAAAAGCCTACGTCGCGCCATGCGCGAAGCCCCTCCGACCGGCCGGGTCGGAGGGGCTTCGTCGCAGACGAGGAGGGCTCAGCCCTTCCAGACCGTCTTGAGGTTGCAGAACTCACGGATGCCCGCGGCGGCGAGCTCGCGCCCCACGCCCGAGTCCTTGACACCGCCGAAGGGCAGCTCGGGGAACGACGCGGTCATACCGTTGACGAACACCGCGCCGGCGTCGAGCCGGTTGATGAACCACTCCTGCTCATCCTCGTCGGTGGTCCACACCGCAGAGCTGAGTCCGAAGGTGGTGCCGTTGGCGACGGCGACGGCCTCTTCACGGCTCTCGACGCGGTAGACGGATGCCACGGGCCCGAAGGCCTCCTCGAGGTACAGCCGCATCTCGGGCGTGATGCCATCGAGCACGGTGGGCTCGAAGAACCAGCCGTCACGGTCGGGCACGGTGCCGCCGGTGCGGACGGTCGCGCCCTTGGCGACGGCATCCGCCACCTGCGACTCGAGCTCGTCACGGCCCGACTCGGTCGCGACCGGACCGACGTCGGTCGACTCGTCGAGCGGGTCGCCGACGGTCAGCGCCGCCACCTTCTCGGTGAACAGGCGCACGAACTCGTCGTAGACGTCGGAGTGAACGATGAACCGCTTCGCGGCGATGCACGACTGGCCGTTGTTCTGGTTGCGCGCGGTGACGCCCACGGTCGTCGCCTTCTCGAGGTCGGCCGACGGCATGACCACGAAGGGGTCGGAGCCACCGAGCTCGAGCACCACGTGCTTGACCTCGGAGCCGGCGATCGATGCGAGCGAGCGGCCCGCCGGCTCGGAGCCGGTCAGGGTGGTCGCCTTGATGCGCGGGTCGCGCAGGACGGATTCGACGCGGGATGCCGGGATCAAGAGGGTACGGAAGGCACCGGACGGGAAGCCCGCGCGGTCGAAGAGCGTGTCGAGGTAGAGAGCCGCCTGCGGAACGTTGGAGGCGTGCTTGAGCAGGCCGACGTTGCCCGCCATGAGCGCCGGTCCCGCGAAGCGCAGCACCTGCCAGAGCGGGTAGTTCCAGGGCATGACGGCCAGCACGATGCCGATCGGCGCGTAGCGCGTGCCGGCGGCCGACGCGTTCACCTTGGCCGGGTCGGCGAGCTGCTCGGGCGCGAGGAACTCCTCGGCGTGCTCGGCGTAGAAGCGCAGTCCCTTCGCGCACTTGAGCACCTCGGCGCGGGCCGCGGCGATGGGCCGGCCCATCTCGATGGTGATCAGTCGGCCGAGCTCGTCGACGTCGTCTTCGAGCAGCTGGGCAGCCTTGTTCATCCACTCCGCGCGCTGCGCGAACGTGGTGTCTTTCAGCGTCTCGAACGCGGCCTGGGCCTCGGCGATGCGCCGATCGACCTCCGCCTCGTCGTGCGCCTCGAACGTCTTCTCGACCTGCCCGGTCGTGGGGTTGATCGTCGCGATGGCCATGGGTCTCCTTCGAATACACGCCTGCGCATCAAGCCTAAGCGCTGGCCGAAGCCCGGCGGCCTCCCGTGCGCCGATGGGAGGCATGCGTGCGCGCACGGCACAACGCTGCCGCAGACGCACGGCAGATCCCCGCCTCGCACGCACACAGCGTTACCGCGATCACCAGTCGATCGTGTGCCCGTCTCCGGGCCGATGGATCATCCCGGGACGGTGCACCCCGTCGTAGGCGGAGGCCGGCGACACGTCGACCTTCTCGAGTCGCTCGACCAACGGCAACGCGATCGAACGCATCCACATCACCGGGATCTTCACGCGATGCCCGGAACCGTCGGCGACCACGAGCATGCCGCTCGGAGTCTGATTCATCGAGCGGATGTCGACCAGCGGCATCCGTCGCACGCGTCCGAACGACGAACGTCGGGTGAGGGCGGCGTCGTCGATCTTCGCGTACCAGGCGACCCAGATGAGCACCATCGCCATGCCGACGACGATGAAGACGACCCCACCGACCATGTCGGGCACCGCGAGGTCGGGAGCGTCCATCAGAGCACCCTCGATGCCCATCACCACGCCCCCGGCGGCGATCGCCGCGCCGAAGGCGGGAAGGATGAGCGGCAGGCGCACACGCACCGGGCCGGACGCGGCAGGGGCCGCAGCGCGGCGTCGCGCCCGCAGCAGCAGTGCGAAGACGAGCAGGCCCACAGCCGCGGAGACACCGATCTCGATCCACTCGTGCGGTTCCACATCTCCTCCTGACGAGAGAAAGCGGCCCCGTTCCGAGAAACGGGGCCGCGTGATCCGGCGGCTGACTCAGCTGCCGGCGATGATGTCGGGCGTCGCGCCGATCTGCTCGGGTGCGCCCACACCGACCGCGACCTTCTCGCCGCGCGGAGCGTGTTCGAACACGAACTGGCCGTTCTCGGCATCCACCTTCACGTGATCGCCCGCGTTCAGCTCGCCGTGCAGAATCCGCTCGCTCAGCTGATCCTCGATCTCACGCTGCATGGCACGGCGCAGCGGGCGGGCGCCCAGCGTCGGGTCGAAGCCGATCTCGATCAGCTTGTCCTTCGCGGCATCCGACAGCTCGATGGTCATGTCGCGGTCGAGCAGACGCTCGCCCAGGCGCTTGGTGAACAGGCCCACGATCTGGCGCAGCTCGTCCTTGTTCAGCTGCGGGAAGACGATGATGTCGTCCACGCGGTTCAGGAACTCGGGCTTGAAGTGACGCTTGAGCTCTTCGTCGACCTTGCCCTTCATCCGCTCGTACGAGGTCGTCGAGTCGCCCTCGACCTGGAAGCCGACAGGTCCGCCCGCGATCGCCGACGAGCCGAGGTTCGTCGTCATGATGATCACCGTGTTCTTGAAGTCGACGACACGACCCTGACCGTCGGTGAGCCGACCCTCTTCGAGGATCTGCAGCAGCGAGTTGAAGATGTCGGGGTGGGCCTTCTCGATCTCGTCGAACAGCACGACCGAGAACGGCTTGCGGCGCACCTTCTCGGTGAGCTGGCCGCCCTCTTCGAAGCCGACGAACCCGGGAGGGGCACCGAACAGCCGCGAGACCGTGTGCTTCTCACCGAACTCGCTCATGTCGAGCGAGATCAGCGCGCCCTCGTCGTCGAAGAGGAACTCGGCGAGCGCCTTGGCCAGCTCGGTCTTGCCGACGCCGGTGGGGCCCGCGAAGATGAACGAGCCCGACGGACGCTTCGGGTCCTTCAGCCCCGCGCGCTGGCGGCGGATCGTGCGGGCGAGGGCCGAGATGGCCTCTTCCTGACCGATGACGCGCTCGTGCAGAGCCTTCTCCATGAAGACGAGCCGACTCGACTCCTCCTCGGTGAGTTTGAAGACCGGGATGCCCGTGGCCTGCGCCAGCACCTCGGCGATGAGCCCCTCGTCCACGACCGCGGTGGTCGCGACGTCACCTGAGCGCCACTGCTTCTCCAGACGCAGGCGCTCGGCGAGCAGCGACTTCTCCTCGTCGCGCAGCGACGCGGCCTTCTCGAAGTCCTGGTCCTCGCTGGCCTGCTCCTTCTTGGTGCGCACGTCGGCGATCTTGTCGTCGAGCTCGCGCAGCTCAGGCGGACTCGAGAGGATCGACAGACGCAGGCGGGCGCCGGCCTCGTCGATCAGGTCGATGGCCTTGTCGGGCAGGAAGCGGTCGGAGATGTAGCGGTCCGACAGGTTCGCGGCGGCGACGATCGCGCCGTCGGTGATCTGCACCTTGTGGTGCGCCTCGTACCGGTCGCGCAGACCCTTCAGGATGTTGATGGCATGCGGCAGCGTCGGCTCGTTGACCTGCACCGGCTGGAAGCGGCGCTCCAGCGCAGCATCCTTCTCGAAGTGCTTCCGGTACTCGTCGAGCGTGGTGGCACCGATCGTCTGCAGCTCGCCGCGCGCGAGGAGCGGCTTCAGAATGGATGCCGCGTCGATCGCGCCCTCGGCGGCGCCCGCGCCCACCAGAGTGTGGATCTCGTCGATGAACACGATGATGTCGCCGCGGGTGCGGATCTCCTTGGTGACCTTCTTCAGGCGCTCTTCGAAGTCACCGCGGTAGCGGGAGCCGGCGATGAGCGAGCCGAGGTCGAGGGAGTAGAGCTGCTTGTCCTTCAGCGTCTCGGGCACGTCGCCCTTCACGATCGCCTGGGCCAGGCCCTCGACGACCGCGGTCTTGCCGACGCCGGGCTCGCCGATGAGGACAGGGTTGTTCTTCGAGCGGCGGGAGAGGATCTGCATGACCCGCTCCGCCTCTTTCTCGCGCCCGATGACGGGGTCGAGCTTGTTGTCGCGGGCGGCCTGGGTGAGGTTGCGGCCGAACTGGTCGAGCACCTGCGACCCGCCCTGCGCGCCCTGCGCCGACTCGTGCGCGGCGCCTGAGACGGCGGCAGGCTCCTTGCCCTGGTAACCGCTCAGCAGCTGGATGACCTGCTGGCGCACCTTGTTCAGGTCGGCGCCGAGCTTGACGAGCACCTGGGCGGCGACGCCCTCGCCCTCGCGGATGAGCCCGAGCAGGATGTGCTCGGTGCCGATGTAGTTGTGGCCGAGCTGCAGCGCCTCGCGCAGGCTCAGCTCAAGCACCTTCTTGGCGCGCGGCGTGAACGGGATGTGCCCCGTCGGCTGCTGCTGCCCCTGGCCGATGATGTCCTGCACCTGCTCGCGCACCGCGTCGAGCGAGATCCCGAGCGACTCGAGCGCCTTCGCGGCGACGCCCTCCCCCTCGTGGATCAGACCCAGGAGGATGTGCTCCGTCCCGATGTAGTTGTGGTTGAGCATCTTCGCCTCTTCCTGGGCGAGCACAACCACGCGACGGGCTCGATCGGTGAATCTCTCGAACATTGGTGAACTCCTCCGGGCACACACTTCTGGCGCCTTGCTTCGAGCGTAACGAGAGCACGCGGGCCGCGTCGCGCTGTTCGCCGTCGGCATAGCGGTGTGACGGGGGCGGCGAGCGAGCGCGCGAGTCTGGTCGTTGCGCGAGCGCGCGACCTGGTCGTTGCGCGAGCGCGCGACCTGGTCGTTGCGCGAGCGCGCGAGTCTGGTCGTTGCGCGAGCGCGCGACCTGGTCGTTGCGCGAGCGCGCGGGTCGAAACGCCCCGGCCCGCGGCATCCCGCCTCCCCCTCCGCTCGTCCGCGTTTCGTTCGGTCGTCACAGATGACCATTTCTGGGCGCCGAACCGGTCATCTGCGACGACTGAAACTGCGGCTCAGAATTCAGTCGCCGCAGATGACCGTTCTGCGCCGGAGAATCGGTGATCTGTGACGACTGAAGTTCACCGTGGATACCGCAGGCCGCGGCCGAAGCGACGGCACGGGATGCCGCAGCCCGAGCTGACCTCTTGACCTGCGGCATCCACCCCCTTATCGTTCTTCGATAACAACGACTATCGATAAGGGGACGTCGTGGGCTCATTCTCGTGGGGTGTTCCGTTCTGGCCGATCGGCGCCGGGCTCGGATTCGCGGCGCCGGCCGCGGTGCTCAAATACGGCGCTGTTCTCCAGCGCGACACGGAAGGGCTGGTCTGATGGAGACGACCACGCGGGAGAGAAGCGACTCGGCCGCCGTTCTGGCAATCGGCGTCATCGCCGCGGTCGCGACCGTCTGGTGGGGAGTCGAGCGCGCCTTCTCCACGTTCGGCGCACCGCTGGGCATCGCCTGGCACATCCAGATCGACGAGATGCCGGTCAACGCGACGGTCGGTTCGGCAACGGGCGACGTCTCCGCGATCGTCGGCGAAGGCACGGTGTTCGCGGAGCACGTCAACGCTGTGTCGATCGTCATGATCATCGTGTCGCTGGTCGCTTCGATCCTGACGGCGCTCGTCGTTATCGGATGCGTCATGTTCCTCGCGCGCAGCGCCATGCGCGGCACACTGTTCACTCGCCGCACCGCCCGCGCGTGGGACGTCATCGGCGCCACACTCATCGTGGGCGCTGCGCTCATGCTCATCGGAGACACTCTCGGTGGCAACGGTGTGCTCGCCGCCCTCGGCCTTCAAGATGCGGATGTCGCTCCCTCGGTCGGCTTCTGGGGGTTCGCCCCGATGTGGGCGATCGGATGCGCGTGCGGGCTGATCGGCATCGCGTACCGCCGCGGGCTCGCCCTGCAGCGCGACACGGAAGGGCTGGTGTGATGGAACATCTCTTCTGGCTTTCGGCGCCCCTCCTCACCCTGATGGGGGTCGTCCTGCTGTCGATAGCGATCTTCCGTGCGCGGCGCGAGCGGGCGGCAACCCCGATCGTGCGGATCGCGCTGATCGTCTCGGCGGCGTGGGCGGCGATCGCGCTGTTCTGGGGGATCACGCGCAGCTTCCTGTGGTTCCAGTCCGGGGTCGGCATCCCGTTCGATCTGCGCACCGAGGAGTACTGGCCCCGTCCCGCGGGCGATGTGGCACAGGTTCTCGGCGGCTTCTCGACCGCACAGCTCACGGCAATCGACACGCTCTCGACGGGAACGCGTACGGTGCTCGCCGCCGGCGACCTGATGTCGACACTCGTGACCGTCGCACTGGCCGGCCTTGTCGCACTGGCATGCTTCCGGTTCGTACAGGGCGTGCCGTTCGCCCGCGAGCTGCCACGGCTGAGTCTCATCGCCGCCGCCGTCGCGCTCGTCGGCGGAGTCGCGTCGCAGATCGTCGAGCAGTTGGGCGCGACGTACGCCCTGTCGGAGATCACCACCGCCGGGTTCGCCTCAAGCGCCGTGCACGCCGCGAGCCCGTTCACCATCGACTGGTGGCCGGTGTGGCTCGCGATCGGGCTCGGCGCGTTCGCCGCGCTGATGACGTACGGCGCCACCCTGCAGCGCGACACGGAGGGGCTCGTGTGACCCCCGCCGACGAGGATGAGCTCACCGGCATCCATTGCCGGCTCGACGAGCTGCTCGCCGAGCGCGGCATGACCCTGACCCGCCTCAGCGAGCTGGTCGGTGTCTCGATCGTGAACCTGTCGGTGCTCAAGAACGACCGGGCTCGGGCGATCCGCTACTCGACACTCTCGGCGATCTGCCGCGCGCTCGACTGCGAGGTCGGTGAACTGCTCGTGCGGGCTGACTGAGCCGCGGCCGTCGAGCAGCTCGCATCCACGGGCGGCATCGCGCCCGCGGCATCCCACCCCTTCCCCGCCGCTTAGCATCGAAGGGTGACCGAGTTCGTGTTCAATCCGCGGCGCGATGCGACCGAAGATGCCGGCGACATCGTGCGGCCGCGCGACCTCGTCGACCGTCCCGACATGTTCGGTCGCTGGGGCAAGCCCATGCGGGCGGCGGAGGACGTCGATCCGGCCGACGCACGGTTCATCGCCGCGAACCTGCAGCACTGGGTCGCCAACGCGATGCGTGAGGAGGTGCTCATGCTCCGCACGAACCTCGCGACGCTGCTGCCGACGCTTCAGACCACATCGCCCGAGCTCACGCTCGACCGCGTCTCGCGGCTGCAGCACGGCGACGAGCCGATGCGCCTCGACGACCTGCTCGTCTTCGCGCGGCGCTTCGACAGCGTGCGCGACATCCTCGTCTCGGCGTTCGGCGATGCATCGCGCCCCGCAGTTGCGACCAAACCGCCGCAGGATGGCGGCATGGGCCCGGTCATCACGACCGGCCGCGGGCGCTCCGCGGGCTGAGCGCGCCGTGCGCTCCGCGGGCCTCGCGCGGTGGCCCGCACACGGCGGCGCCCGAACCTATGCCCTCGTTCAGTCGTCACAGATGACGACCCCGCGCGCCGTAAACGGTAATCCGTGACGACCGAATCGTGATGCCGCGACCCAATCGCCGAAGCGGATGGATGCCGCGACCGAAACGACGAGAGCAGGTGGATGCCGCGCCCGGCGCGCTCTCAGACAGCATCGGCGGCCGGGCTCGACACCGCGCTGAGCACGAGCCTGTGGATAACCGAAACGGCGGCCGCGGCATCCATGCCACAGTGTCTGCATGCCACCGGACGACCTGCCGCCGACCCTCGGCGCCGCCTTCGATGTCGTCGCCGCTCGCCGCGCCGGAGTGACCCCTTCGCGGCTGCGCCGCCGCGACCTCGAGCGCCCGTTCTACGCCGCGCGCAGCGTCATCGGCGCGTCGCTCATCGTCGACGACGAGGTCGATGCCCGACGCGCATATCCGCGCAGCGACGAGGAGAAAAGCATCCACCGGCGGGCAATGCAGTTCGCTACGGTCATGCCCGACGACGCCTTCTTCGCCGGCGTCACCGCCGCAGTCCTGTGGGATGCCCCGGTGCCGAAGAAGCTGTTGACAGGCGCCGATGATCCTCTCGATGTCGGCGTGCTCTGGCCGCACCGGGCACCACGCCACAGCGGCATCAGAGGTCACGCCTTCCGCCCGCCCCTCGTGTACACGGTCGCGCATCCCGTCTCGGGGCTGCGCCTGGCGTCGCCCGCGTCGACCTGGGCCATGCTGGCCACAGCCGTGACCCATCCGTACGACCTCATCGCCGTCGCGGATTACTTCGTGCGCGTCATCCGTCCGCCGTACAGTCGGCCGAACGAACCAGTCGCGCCGCCTCTCGCGACGCTGAAACAGCTGACGGCAGCGGTGAGCGCCGGTAGACGGCAGGGCGTCCGGTTCCTGCGAGACGCATTCCCCCGCGTGCGCACGGGTTCGGCGTCCCGCCCCGAGACGTGGACCCGCCTCACCCTCATCGACGGCGGGCTGCCCGAGCCCGCGCTCGACCACGACGTGTTCGACCATGCCGGCCGCTTCGTCGCCCGCGTCGACCAGGCCTACCCGCAGTGGAAGATCACCATCGAGTACGAGGGCGCGCACCACAACACCGATGAGCAGTGGGAGAGCGACATCGAGCGATACGCGCGTCTGGAGGCCGCCGGCTGGCTCGTCATCCGTGTCTCCCGCACGCTGCTCTTTCAGCACCCCGACCTGCTCGTCGCGCGCGTGCGCGACGCGATCGCCCGCCGGTCGCGCTGAACGCTCGCGCACGCGCCGTGCCGCGGCATCCATCGTCCTGTCGCTCTTTGCGCGCGCGACGCGAATCTTCAGTCGTCACAGATGACCGTTTCCGAGCGCAGAAATGGTCATCTGCGACGACCGAAATTCCCGCGCGCCGTTCGGTCGTCACAGATGACCGTTCTGGGACGTGAAAACGGTAATCCGCGACGACTGAATGAGAGGGGTGGATGCCGCGGGCCCACGCGGCGCGCGAAACTGTGGATACCGGGGGTCGGCGCGCCGCGCAAAGGGTGGATGCCGCGGGCCGGCAGGCCGCGCAAAACCCCGGCAAACCCGCGAAACCCCTACTGCAGCGCCGACGTCAGGCGCGCGAGGTTGTCGAGCACGGTCGAGCGCAGCGGCTGTTTCATCCATTCCTCGAGGGTGAGCTCACGCGACAGGTCGCGATACTGCTGCTCGACCTCGCGCATCTCGGCCACGAACTCCTCGCCGCGCACGAGCATCGAGATCTCGAGGTTCAGACCGAACGAGCGCATGTCCATGTTGCTCGACCCGATGATCGCGACCTCGTCGTCGATCGTCATCGACTTCGAATGCAGGATGTACGGTTCGCGATACAGCCAGATGCGCACGCCCGCGCGCAGCAGCGCCTCGTAGTAGCTGCGCTGCGCGTGGTACACCAGGGCCTGGTCGCCGATCTCCGAGACGAACAGCTCGACCTGCAGGCCGCGATGGCACGCGGTGGTCACGGCCAGCAGCAGTGCCTCGTCGGGCACGAAGTACGGGCTCACGATGATGAGCTTGCGCTGCGCCGAGTACATCAGCCCGAGGAACAGCCGCAGGTTGTTCTCGAACCGGAATCCCGGCCCGCTCGGCACGATCTGGCAGTCGAGGTCGCCGCCGCTCTCGCCGATCGCGAACATCTCGTCCTCGGTCTGCAGCGCCTCGTCGGTCTCGCTGTACCAGTCTGACAGGAACACCGCGTTCACCGACCCGACGATCGGCCCCCGCAGCTTCACCATGAGGTCGACCCAGTGCAGCCCGCGCTTGATGTTCTTGCGCAGGTTGTAGGTCGAGTCGGTGATGTTCTGCGACCCCATGAACGCCACGTCGCCGTCGACGACGACCAGCTTGCGGTGATTGCGCAGGTCGGGCCGCTGGTACTTGCCCTTCAGCGGCTGCACGGGCAGCATGAGCTCCCACCGGGCGCCCATCGCATCCAACCGCCGCAAGGTCTTCTTGTAGAACGGCTTGCGCAGGTTCGCCCAGTGATCCAGCAGAACACGGACCGGGATGCCGCGGGCACACGCGTCTTCGAGCGCCTCGAAGAACACGTCGGTCGAGGCATCCGTCTGCAGGATGTAGAACTCGACGTGCACGTACTTCTGCGCCCCGCGGATCGCCTCGGCCATCGCGTCGATGCTGCCCTGGTAGTCGGAGATCAGGTGCGCCTCGTTGTCACCGGCCAGCGGCATGGCGCCGAGCTGGTGGTTCATGGTCACGAGCGAGGTGAACCACTCGGGTGCACGGGGGCGCAGCGAACCCAGGTCGAGCTGGTTGCTGGCATCGCGGATGAACTCGTTGATGTCATCCTGTTTGCGTCGCCGCTTGCGCGGCAGATGCGGGGTGCCGATCAGCAGGAACAGCAGCACGCCCACGACGGGAATGAAGTAGATCGCCAGAAGCCACGCCATCGCGGCGGTGGGGCGCCGGTTGCGCGGAACGATGATGATCGCCGCGACGCGGATGATGATGTCGAAGACGAGGACGACGATGGGCCACCACTCGACGATCTGCGCCATCCGCCCTCCCCGGCACTCTCTTCGCCTCAGCGTATCCGCAAAGCGCCCGCCGTCTGGGACGGCGGGCGTGACGGTCGGGAGGCGTCAGTGCGACGCGACCGGAGGCTTCGGCGGGAGCCCGCGCTTGGCGCGCTCCTCCGCGTCGACCTTGTCGTACATGCGTCGCTCGTTGCGGTCCATGTGGACGATGCCGCGCAGCATGAAGATGAGCAACCCGAGCACGACGACGGTCGGAATGAGCGACCAGAGCGCGGCGACCCAGAAGTTGTCCATGCCCCTATCGTACCCGCGCGGAATCAGGGGTCACCCCACGGTCGGCGAGGGCGGAGTGGATGCCGCGGGCAGCTCGCACGTGCATTGAGCGAGCTCAGCGGGCCGCGGCATCCATCACCGTCACTTCACGAGCGGGAAGAGGATCGTCTCGCGGATGCCGAGCCCTGTGATCGCCATCAGCAGGCGGTCGATCCCCATGCCCATGCCGCCCATCGGGGGCATGCCGTGCTCCATGGCGCGCAGGAACTCCTCGTCGATGCGCATCGCCTCGACGTCGCCGGCGGCGGCGAGCTTGGCCTGTGCGACGAAGCGCTCGCGCTGGATGACGGGGTCGACGAGCTCGGAGTATCCGGTGGCCAGTTCGAAGCCGCGCACGTAGAGGTCCCACTTCTCGACGACGCCCGCGACCTTGCGGTGGTCGCGCACGAGCGGGCTCGTGTCGACGGGGAAGTCCATGACGAACGTGGGGCGGGAAAGGCCCGGCTTGACGAAGTGCTCCCAGAGCTCTTCGACCCACTTGCCGTGCGTGGGGTGTGGCGGCTCGTCGACGCCGTTGGCCGCGGCGAGCGCCTCGAGCTCGGCGACCGTGGTCTGCGGTGTGACCTCGACGCCGGCCGCTTCGGAGAGCGAGCCGTACATCGAGATACGGTCCCACTGGCCGCCGAGGTCGTACTCGGTGCCGTCGGCCCAGGTGACGGTGGTCGAGCCCGCGACGGCGGTCGCGGCGTTCTGCACGAGCTCCTGCGTGAGGTCGGCGATGCCGTTGTAGTCGCTGTACGCCTGGTAGGCCTCGAGCATCGCGAACTCGGGGCTGTGCGTCGAGTCGGCGCCCTCGTTGCGGAAGTTGCGGTTGATCTCGAACACCCGGTCGATGCCGCCGACAGCGGCGCGCTTCAGGTACAGCTCGGGCGCGATGCGCAGGTACAGCTCGGCGTCGAACGCGTTCGAGTGCGTGACGAACGGGCGGGCCGCAGCCCCGCCGTGCTGGATCTGCAGCATCGGCGTCTCGACCTCGATGAAGTCGTGGTCGGTGAAGGTCTGACGCAGGCTCGCGTTGACCTTCGCGCGGGCGCGCACGGTCTGGCGGGCCTGGTCGCGCACGATCAGGTCGAGGAAGCGCGAGCGCACGCGGCTCTCTTCGGAGAGCTCGGTGTACAGGTTCGGCAGTGGCAGCAGCGCCTTCGATGCGATGGCCCAGTCGTCGACCATGATCGACAGCTCGCCGCGGCGGCTCGAGATCACCTCGCCGCGCACGTACACGTGGTCGCCGAGGTCGACGAGCTCCTTCCAGCGGGCGAGCGACTCCTCGCCGACCTTCGCGAGCGAGACCATCGCCTGGATGCGGCTGCCGTCACCCGCCTGCAACGACGCGAAGCACAGCTTGCCGGTGTTGCGGCTGAACACGACGCGCCCCGCGACGGCGGCCGTCACGCCGGTCTCGGCTCCGGCCTCGAGGTCGCCGAAGCGCTCGCGCAGGGCGCCGATGGTGTCGGTCACCGGAACCGTGACCGGATACGCGCCGCCCGCGGCATCCACCCGCTCCGCGATCAACCGCTCGCGCTTGGCCAGGCGCACCGCCTTCTGCTCGATGACATCGTCTTCATCGATATCTGTGGCAGGCGTGGTGGCAGGGGTGTCGGTCATGACGGCGGGCTCCTCGGAAAGTCGCCGTCCAGTCTATCGGCGCGCGGGTGGGGCTCTCTGAGCGCGCGGGGAGGGGTGGATGCCGCGGGCCGGTGTCGCGGGGGTGGGGCCTTGAGCGAGCGCAGCGAGACGAAGGACCGGTCCGCTCGGCCGCCGCCCACACACTCAGTCGTCACGGATGACCGATTCCGCGCGGAAAAACGGTCATCTGTGACGACCGAAAATCAGCCGCGTCGTTCGGTCGTCGCAGATGACCATTCTGGCGCCGCGAAACGGTAATCCGTGACGACCGAAGATTGGATGCCGGGGCCCGGCGTATTCGCCAGGCCCCTGAGCGAGCGGAACGAGACGAAGGGCCGGTCGCGGCGCATGCCGACCGGCCCTTCGTCTCGTCGCTGCGCTCCTCGCTCAGGGACCTGACGGGTCGGGGTCGGCGAGCGCCTCGTCGACGGCCGAGTGCACGATCATGGAGAGGAACGCGCGCGGATTCTCGACTCCCGCCGACGCGAGCAGCCCCGACGCCTGCCGCACGATCGAGCGCGAGAACTCCGTCGCGGTGGCGATGCCTTCCGCGTACGCGGGGCGGTCGGCGTCGTCGACGACGACGGGCTCGCATCCGAGCTCGACCGCCAGCGCCTGCGCGATCGGCAGCACGGCGGCCGGCGCCGTCACTGCGGCGTAGGCGTCGGTGAGCCGGCGCAGGTCCATCGAGGTTCCGGTGAACGTGATCGCGGGATGGATCGCCAGCGGAATCGCCCCGCGCCCCGCAGCCGGCGCCAGCACCTCGAGCCCGTAGCCCGGGTCGGTGTGCACCACGAGCTGGCCCATCTGCCACGCGCCCACCTCGGCGAGCCCTGCCACGAGAGCCGGCAGCTCGTCGTGCGGAACCGCCAGCACCACGAGCTCGGCGCGGCGCACAACCTCGGGCGCGTCGAGGAACGGCGCTCCCGGCAGCACCGACTCGACGCGGTCGTCGTCGGATCCGTGGGTGATCCCGACCACCGCGTGTCCGGCCCCGGCCAGCGCGGCACCGATCACGGGGCCGACGCGCCCGGCGCCGATGACACCGACGCCCAGGCGTCCGTCGCGGCTCACGATTCCTCCTCGCGTTCGGTGCGGGATGCCGCGGCCCCGGGCTCTTCGCGTGCGGGCGCAGCGACCGACCCGGGCTCTTCGCGTGCGGGCGCGGCGACCGACCCGGGCTCTTCGCGTGCGGGCGCGGCGACCGACCCGGGCTTTTCGCGCGCGGGCGCGGCGACCATGCCGGGCACCCCGCCCGCGGCATCCGCCCCAGCCGCTCCCGCGGCATCCACCCCGGCCGGTCCCGCGGCATCCATCCCAGCCCCGCCCGCACCCGGTGCGACCTCGCGAGATTCGGTACGACCTCGCGGATTCGGGTACGACCTCGCGAGATCAGGTACGACCTCGGCGCCCCAGCGGTGACTGCGGTCGCTCGTGCCGGCGGCGACCGCGGCGGCCTCGGCGTCCGCGAACAGGCGCACGGCGGCATCCCGATCCACGCCTCCGAGCTCGCCCGACACGCGCCCCGGAATCGTGTGCGCGTGCACCGACGCGACGCCGAGCGCACGCGAGAGCGGCCCCTGGTGCATTCCGACGCTCTGCAGCCGCGCGAGCGGGAAGATCCCGAGCGTGCGCCAGATCACCCCGCGACGGAAGAACAGCGCCGCCGGCGTCAGCTCGAAGCCGGTGCGCCGCCACGACAGCAGGTGCAGAATCCGCGCGCGCCGCGGCGTGTTCGTGTACGGGTCGTCGGGCTGCGGCCCGAGAATTCCGTGCTCGAACACGAGCGGCCACTCGGCCTCGGGCATGCCGGGCATGAGCAGCCGCAGCACGCGCTCGACGTCACGCCGGTCGCCGACCGGCAGCACCTCGGCGAACAGGTCGTTGCCGTTCTGGTCGGCGCGCTTGCCGGTCATGCGGTTCACGGTGATCGACCACCAGCCGGCCGGGCGCCACAGCAGCGGCTGGCGCACCTCGATCGCGTGGATGCGCCCCGGCGGCAGCGTTTCGGTCACGGTCGTGAACAACCCGTACGTGATGCGCACGCCGTCGGGCGTGGGCGCAATCGCGTAGCGCAGCGACTTCGTCAGCGACCGCACGAACACCGCGCCGAACCCGAGGAAGATCGGCACGATCGTGAACAGGATCCACGGCGTACCGACAATCGCTCCGACGATCGCGGCCGCCACGAGCACGAGCAGGGTGATCAGTCGGCCGCTGAAGATGCGCGACAGGATCAACCGCACCACGGGAATGTGCACGACCGACGCGGCCTCGGCCACGGGTTCTTCGGCGCCCAGAACGAGCCCGGTGAGGGCGTCGGTGACGATGGATGCCGCGGCCTGCGTCTTCGTCGCGTGCACGCCCCCGCGCGCCTGCTGTTCGGCCAGGCGCCGCCCAGAGGCCAGCCGCAGGATGTCGGCCCGCACGGCCTCGGCATTCGCCGTCGACAGGTACTCGAGCTTGACGTTGGCGTCCGTGCCGGCGCCGACGACCTCGAGCTTGGCCATGCCGCACAGCCGGGCGAGCATCGGCCGGGTGAGGTTGACGCCCTGCACGCGGTCGAGCGGCGACCGGCGATGGCTGCGGAACAGCACGCCCTGCCGCACCTCGACGTCGTCGCCGGTGATGCGGAACGAGTGGAACCGCCACGCCAGGTAGAAGAGCCCGACGAGCACGATCACGACGACGAGCAGGGCCAGCAGCGCGAGGGGCACGAGACCGTGCCGCAGCACGAAGTCGACCGGGTCGCCGGTGTCGCCCTCGAACTCGGGGCCCTCGGGCACCGCCGCCCGCAGGAAGAAGTCGATGATCCGCTCGCGCAGGTTCGAGATGACAAGACCCGCGACGATCACCAAGGCGAGCCCGCCGCGGAACAGCGGAGTCAGCGGATGCATCCGGTGCCATTCGCCGTCCGACAGCGGCGAGCGCGTGTCGGGTCGGGGCGCGGCGGCCCCCGGCGGCTGCGCCAGTCCCACCGGCGGCGTCGGTTGCCCCGGCGGCACTGCCGGCGGCACCGGCGGCGTCGGCTGCCCCGGCGGTTGCCCCTCCGGCGGCGGCACCGCGGGGTCGGTCACAGCCCCGTCCTGCGGGTCTCGGCGACGGCGACGAGGGTGTCGCGCAGGCTTTCGGCGGCCTCCTGGGTGAGTCCGGGGAGGGACACGCCGGTGGATGCCGCGGCCGTCACGAGCTTCAGTTGCGCGATGCCGAACGCCCGGTCGAGGGGCCCGTGCGTGATGTCGACGAGCTGCATGCGCCCGTAGGGCACCGCGACCATCCGCTGCCAGAGGATCCCGCGGCGGAACACGAGGTCATCGGCCCGCAGCTGGTACCCGAACGAGCGCGCCTGCCGCGGCGTGATCGCCGCCGTCCATGCCGCGATGAAGGCCACGATCCCGGCGGGGATCCACAGCCATGTCTCGCCGCTGAGCGCCGTGATGACAGCCGCCGCGGCCAGCACGACGACGAACAGCGCCGTCAGCGAGATGAGCCGCACCCACACATACGCGCGTGCGATCTGGTGCCAGGTGCCGTCGCCGAGCGGCAGACGGTGCTCGCTGCGGGGCTCGAGCACGTGGTCGAACGTCTTGCCGTCGAGCACAGGGGCGTCCGCTGCGTCAGGCTCGGTCTCGGCCGGAGCCGGCACCGCTGCGCCCGGCTCTGCGAGCGCATCGCCCGGCACGGCGTCGGCCGCCACCGGCACGCCCGTCCCGTCAGTGGGCGGCGTAGTGCCCGCCGGTGTCGTCGGCGCCGGCGTCGTCGGCTCCTCCGGCCCCGTTCCCGGCTCCGGGATGCTTGTCATCGTCGTCCTTCCGGATCGTGCACAGGTGCTCGGCGATCAGGCCGCCCACCAGCAGCAGCACCGCACAGACCGCGGTGCCGA
>Ga0164242_10001367_pt1 | contig 28853 bp, 26 predicted proteins | sample OricomgcompostMG_FD_108783 | JGI IMG/M metagenome (GOLD analysis project Ga0164242, IMG submission 108783) | Miracle-Growth compost microbial communities from Emeryville, California, USA - Original compost - Miracle growth compost (MG) ...
TTCGAGGTTATTAACAAAGAAAAAGAAGCAAAAAGAAAGCTTCAACAACAATAATAATAACCTTGTTATTTGTTGTTGCTAATCTAAAGGAAATGACATAATTCTTGAAGGATGTGTCCACACGATAGCTCCCTCGGAGAGGGATTATTCATGTTTTAATCGTTTTCAAAGGTATTCATGAGGGCTTCGCCGTTTAGGGTGAGATGATTATTTCTTAGCGCGCTGCGCGAAAGAGAACACCTTTTGCATCAGCGGTGTTGACCGGGCCGAAAGGTTTTGGCGGATATTCAGTTCTTCCTTGGCTATTTCCAGGAACAACCCATCAATAGCTTTCTGCGTAACATAATCGGTAATATCCGGGTTAATCTTTTTCACAAAGGGCACCTTGTTAAAGGTAGTGGCCGCGGTTCCGTAGTATTTGGTGGCGCCGGCCTGGTCCAGGCTTAATTTTATTACTGGTTTAAATTTGGCGGATAGCTGCACAGTAGTGGTACGCTTAAAATATTGAGTGGCCGCATCGGGGTTGCCTAATAAAATATTGCTTACATCCTGCAGGGTCATTTGCTTAATGGCATTAATAAAAATAGGCTTGGCTTCTTTGGCGGCACCCTCGGCAGCGCGGTTGAGCGAAAGAATTACGTTATCGCAAAGCTGGTTGAGGCCCAAAGAACGCAGTGTTTTTTCGGCCTTCACGGCCTCGGGCGGGAACAGGATCTTAATGGCGGCGTTACCGAAAAAGCCATTAGTAGCCGAAAGCTGATCGGCGCTTTTACCTGTCCCCTGCTGCAGCGCCTGCTTTAAAGCGGAGCCTATTTCCAGGTTGGACGGGATTAACTTACTGATCTGTGCCTGCGCGCTACCGGTATGCAGTAATACCGCAAAAACCAATGCTAATAATGGAAGTACCTTTCTCATGCGGATAAAAATAAGTAAATCCGCCGAGATAGTTTACCCGATAAACCTTAATAATGAGAATACGATGGCAGCTACCAGTGCCGAAACAGGGATAGTTATTACCCAGGCCCATACCAGGTTAATGGTTACCCCCCAGCGCACAGCCGAAACACGCTTGGTTAAGCCCACACCAATAATAGAGCCGGTGATGGTATGCGTAGTTGATACCGGGATACCAAAACGCTCGGTAATAAAAAGGGTAATGGCGCCGGCTGTTTCCGCGCTCACGCCTTCCAGCGGGGTTACCTTGGTAATTTTGGTGCCCATTGTTTTTACAATTTTCCACCCGCCAGACATGGTGCCTAACGCGATGGCTGAATAACAAACCAGGGGAATCCACTCGGGCATGGCGCTGCCGTTTTGAATAACGCCGGATGTAAACAAGGCCACATAAATAATACCCATTACCTTTTGCGCGTCGTTACCCCCATGCGCGAAGCTTAACGCGGCCGACGAAACAAGCTGCAGGGCCTTAAACCAGCGCTCGGCAATGGAGGGGCGGGCATTTTTACAGATATGGAGGATAATAATAGTAATAATATAAGCTATAATTAACCCGATAAACGGCGCCAGGAATATATAGGCGACAATGATAATTATGGAATGCAGGTTAATGGCCGTAAGCGCCCCTGACCCCATATATAAAGCATTGGTAATGCCGGCACCGGCAAACCCGCCAATTAAGGTATGCGATGAACTTGACGGAATGCCAAACCACCAGGTAATTAAATTCCAGGTAATAGCGGCCACCAGGCCTGCCAGTATTACGTGCATGGTAATAAAATGTTCGTGCACGGTTTTGGCAATGGTATTTGCCACTTTATGGTCCTTTATTAAAAAGAAAGCCAGAAAGTTGAAAGCTGCCGCCCATAGTACTGCCTGGAAAGGCGTTAGCACTTTGGTTGATACCACCGTGGCAATAGAGTTAGCCGCGTCATGAAAACCATTAATGAAATCAAAAACAACTGCCAGAATAACAACAACAACAAGTAGCGTAGTTACCATTTAATAAGTTTGAGTGTGATCAGGCGTTTTTAACTAATATGGATTCCATTACATTCGCCGCGTCTTCGCACATATCGGTGGCGGTTTCCAGCGCGGCCAGTATTTCTTTATATTTTATCAGCCTCAAAGCATCTTTTTCATACAGAAACAAATCGGCAACGGCACGGTCAAACACATAATCGGCCTGGTTTTCAACGCTGTTTATCCTGATGCAGGAATCGGCAATATTGCGTACATTTTTCAAGTCCTTCAGTTCGCGCACTGCTTTTTCCAACTCTATACTGCCCTGTAATATCAGTTCAGCCAGTTTTTTGATAGATTCGGTATACTCGTCAATAGCATACAAGCTCATCCGGTTGGCCGAGCCTTGTATGTAATCAGCCACATCATCAATTGCGGTAGCCAGTGAGTGGATGTCTTCGCGGTCAAAAGGTGTGATAAAGTTTTTTCCTAATTCCAGGAAGATCTGGTGGGTTAGCTCGTCGCCTTTGTTTTCCAGCTTATCAATCTGTTTAAACATTTCCTCGCGGGCATTATTATCAACAGAGTTTACGGCCTCCACCAAAACGGTAGACATGGCTACCACATTATGGGCGGCCTGTTCAAATAAGGGGAAAAATATCTTCTTATCTTTTGGAACGAAGTACTGAAATATGCTGTTTAATGACATCTTTTTTAACGTATGGGGCAAAGGTAGTTAATTCAATGTTAAGTTAATGTTAACCTTTACATAGGCATTACCTGGAACGGTAACTGCTTAACTAACTGCAATGTAAAGCCAAATGTTGAACCCAGGCCGGTGGTGCTGCGCACGTTTATAGTTTGCTGGTGCGCTTCAATAATATGCTTAACTATTGCCAAACCCAGGCCCGAGCCCCCTATCTGGCGCGAGCGGCTTTGCTCGGTGCGGAAAAAGCGCTCAAACAACCGGGGCAGGTACTGCTCCTCAATGCCTATACCATCATCGGTAACCTCAATCAGCACCTGGTCGTGCAAATTAAACAAACTTACCGAGGTACTGCCGCCCGCCTTGCCGTATTTAAAAGAGTTGTCAATCAGGTTTGATAACACCTGGTGAATTTTTTCACGGTCGGCATATACTACCGTTGGCTCATCATATTTTTGTTTAAAAACCAATTTAATATCATGCTGATGGGCCTTGATCTCTAACGATTCGAACACCTCCTTTACCAGTTCGGCTATTTTAAACTTCGAATAGTTAATGGGCATTTCGCCCGATTCCAGCTTTGATATCTCGTCAAGGTCCTTAATCAAATAGCTCAGCCTGTCTACATTTTTCGCGGCCTTTCCTAAAAACTGGGCGGCCATTTCCTTATCTTCAAAACCATCATCCTGTATGGCTTCAATATAACCCTGTATGGCAAATAGCGGTGTTTTAAACTCGTGCGAAATGTTGGATAAAAATTCCCGGCGAAATTTTTCCTGTTTGCGCAGTTCGTCAACCTCAATCTTTTTTTCGCGCGCCCAGGCCTTTACTTCCTGTTCCACATCGTTAATAGGGTCGGCGCTGATAATGTTTTCGCCCAGGGCGTCGCGCAGGTCGCGGCCCAGCTTAAGGTTGTGGATCAGTTTATAAATGAGCTTAATCTTTGAATAGATATATTTCTCTATCAAATAATAAAAAACAATAAAGCTGATAATAAATGATGCAGCAAAGGTTATCCCTACCGGATACCAGTTATGCTGAAAATAATAATTGACCGCCGACAGGCTAATGGCTACTGCCAGCGCGTTAACCAGGATGAGCACACGTAATTTCATAAAGGCTAATTTACTATTTGTATATTATTAAAAGCCAGCGGAAGGGCCAAACCCATGTTAAATTATAGTTAACAATACCTGCCGTTTGTAACAGCCCCTGCAATTCCCTGCGCCTGAAAGCGCGTTTTACCGACAAAGGGCCATCAGCACGTACCATTTTATTGCGGGTAAATACATGTGTAATTATTAGCACCGCGTAATATAATAACCAATGGCGGTGCAGGTCTGTCAAAATAACGCCGCGCCTGGCGCAGTTCTGCATTTTTTTAATCAGTATTACCCATTCCTTATCTGTAAAGTGGTGACTGAACAAACCGGAGATCACGATATCGAACAAATGGGGCTTCAATTCATCGGCCAGTACATTGGTTTTTATATATGTAATAGGGTAACCTTCCGATTGCTGTTCAGCAAAACTGACAGCGGCCTCCGCGGCATCGACACCCGAGAGTTTAAGAGATAACTTATTTTTAACGGCCCACTTGCTAATTGCTATCAGGGTATCGCCGCCGCCGCAACCCCAATCGCTCACTAGGTCATTATCCTTTACCGGGAAAGCCTTTAAGGCTTTAATGATGGTATGATGGGCGCCAAATAGCCGGTTCATGCTGCCAAGCCCGGCCAAAACCGGGTCTATCTCCGCGGAGGGTAAATTAAAATCGTCCATCACCTCCGCTTCTGTGGAACGTTTATTTAAGTTCACCATTTCTATGATAACAATTTATCGAAGCCTCACCTAAACTGCGAAGCCCTCATGAATACCTTTGAAAACGATTAAAACATGAATAATCCTTCTTCAAGGGAGAGGGATTTAAAAAAGTCTCCCCTTCCGGGTGAGATTTAGAAGGGGGCTCCCCATTTATGATAAGCTTACAATCAGGCAAAAGGTTTGCCATGCGAGGTACGGATAAGGAAGCGTGATAACGCGGGGATATGGTTCAACGCGTCAATGGTTAAACCGGTTACACTATCGCGGCCAAACAGGCGCTGCATTTGCCGCCCGGCCCACAGCCTGCCGGCAAATTCTTTTTCCCAGGCATGGGCATAAGTCTGTTCCAGGTTTTGCCTGTTTAAAGCGGTAAACTTACCGGGATGATAGCCTTTGATAATAGCATCAGCTAACAATTTGGATGAACGGATAGCCATAGCCATCCCATTTCCGCAAAGCGGGGCTATCATCCCGGCCGTATCGCCGCTCATGAAGATATGCTGCTCTACCGGCGCTTTTTTCTCAAAAGATATCTCGTTGATCACTTCGGGTTTATCCAGTAAAAATTGGGCAGTATTAAAAATGATTTTGAGATAAGGATTTTTACAGATCACATTTTGCTCCAGCGCGGTCAATGAGCCGTATTTACGCAAATCATCGCGACGGGCCAAATAACACATGCAGTACCGATTGTTATCTACCTTGCTTACGCCACAATAACCATCCTTATAATTATTCAGCTGGATCAAATTATCAGGAAAATTGGCTTTGATATGGAATTTTACGGCCAGGTACGGGCTGCGTTTGTAAAAAAAATCGCGCTTCAGTTTTTGATCAAGATTAGAGCGCTTACCATAACAGCCAATAACCAGCGGGGTGGTTAATACCTGGCCGGGGATGATTACCTCGAACTTATCCTGTACAAAACGCACATCTTCCACACGGGTATTTAACAAGAACCGGACACCCTCGCTTTGGGCCTGTTGGTATAAATAATTATCGAAAGTATAACGGCTGATGCCAAAGCCACCCAGATCCAACTGGCAGCCAAAACGCTTACCGCCTGCCGAGGTAATTTCCAGGCGCGTAATGCGCGATGCGCCAAGCCGGGTTACGTCAATATCCAGATTTTCCAGGTAAGGCAATACCTCGTTGCTGATATATTCGCCGCAAACGCGATGGAATGGGTATGCTTTTTTCTCGATAAGGGTAACATGGTATCCGGCCCGGTTTAGCCTGATGGCATTAAACAAACCGGCTATTCCTCCGCCAATAATCAGCACATCCGTCATGCGGCTTGTGTTTTCAGAATCAGCCCTTCCATGGTTAAGCCGGGGCCAAAGCCAAAGCTAAGGATGTGCTGGTTGCTTTTAAGGGGACGCTCCATCAGTTTTTTCATTACAAACAGGATGGTGGCCGACGACATGTTTCCATATTCGCGCAGTACCTGGTAGGCCAGTTCGTTGCTTTCTTCAGGCAGCTCAAGCGCTTCCTCTACCGCTTCCAGTATCTTCCGGCCACCGGGGTGAATGGCAAAAGCATCAATCTGACTAAAGTTCATGCCCGCGCTATCCATTAAACGATGGGTTACCGCGGCTATATTTTTTTTTATTTGCCGGGTAACTTTTGATGTCAGTTTCATTTCAAAACCGGTATTGCCAATATACCAGCCCATTTCCCGGCTGGCCTCGGGCAAAAATTCGGTGTAAAAATGTTTAAGCTCCATGCTGATGTTATTGCTTAGCTTTCGCGCGCTGTTTTCCACAAGCACGGCAGCCGCCCCATCGCTGAAAAGCGAATTGGCTACCCAGTTATCCAGCGTATTTTCTTTTTGGAAATGCAGCGTACACAGCTCCACGCTTACCACCAGCACTTTTGCCTGGGGGGTGGCGCGGCAAATATAATCGGCTGTTTTCAGGGCGTTAACAGCCCCATAACAACCCATAAAGTTGATGCAGGTACGCTCAATGTTAGTTTTTAAACCAAGCTGCCCAATCAGGTCAATATCCAGGCCGGGCGCGTACATGCCGGTGCAGCTTACCGTAATAAGGTGACTAACGCGCGATAAGGTATCGGCAGGCAATGCCGATACACAATTTTGCACCGCCTTTGCCCCTACATTGGCGGCTTCCTGCTGGTACAGCTGCATCCGTTGTTGGGTGCCGGTAAAAGGCTCCAGCCGGGCAGATGGCGAAAAAAATGTAAATTCAGCCGGGCTGCTTGTGCCAAAATCAGCGATTACAGAATAACGGTATTCAATACCCGAATGATCATAAATACTTTTGAGCCTTGCGCGGTTAGTTTCATCAAGCCCGGAGGCATTCGCCATAAATTGGTATATGCTGTTTTGGTTAAACCTGTTTGCAGGGTTGGCAATACCTATGGCGCTGATGCAACTGCTCATTTATTTTTGCTACTGTGTAGTTTGTATATCAATTGATACCGTGACATCATTTCCCAACACCAGTCCCTTATCGCCTATGCCAAAATCGGTACGTAAAATTTTAAAGCTCCCTTTATATTCTGCCGTTGTGCCGTTAAGGGTATAAGTAAAAGGTACATCAATCAATTTTGTTTTGTCTTTAATAGTTACGTTAAAAGTGCCTGCATAGTTGTTTCCGCTTTTATGTTTTATGGCAACCGACTTCATGGTCATTTTTGGATATTGGGCTACATCAAAATAATCGGCGCTTTTTAAATGCGTATCGCGCATATCATTATCGGTACTAATGGCACTTACATCTACACTGCCTTGTATACTGCTGCTTTCGGGTTTATCCTTATCAAATACAATATCTGCCTGCAGGCCGCCAATGCTGCCGCCCGTTGCGATACCCAGGTTTTTAACGCTAAAAGTAATGTTGGCTTTGGTAACGGTTTGTTTTGTCTGCGCAAGGGCGCAATTAGTTATAATAAATAGTATAATCAGGGAGAAAATTTTCATGGCACCATATTAATAAAAAAATTCAAACGTATAAATAATCACCCAAGTATTTTACATTAGTATAATGAAAATAAAAACGGCCCTGCCCACACGATCGGCCATTGCACACCTGCGATTTGTATTTTCATTATTCCTGTTCCCGGTGTTTTTGTTTGCTTTAAGTCAGACTCGCGTAGTACACATTGGTCAAGCGGTGTTGATATTTTTTATCTGGCATTTTTTAGCCTTCCCGGCCAGCAATGGCTATAACAGTTATTTTGACCGCGATGAACAAAGCATAGCCCTGCTTAAAAAACCACCGGAGGTTGATATCAGCCTGTATTACTTTTCCTTATTGCTGGAGGCGTTCGCTTTTTTGCTTGGCTTGCTGATCAACTGGTATTTCGCGGCAGCCGTATTGGTTTACGGCATCATGTCCAAATTGTACAGCCACCCTTCTACCCGGTTAAAAAAGTACCCGTTGGTAAGCTTCCTGGTGGTTTTCTTTTTCCAGGGAGCGTTTATTTACTGGAGCACATTTTTCGCATTCGCGGATAGCAGCCCATTTACCGCCTGGAGCAGCCATTTATTTATAGCCGGCGCTATTTGTTCCTGCCTTATAGGCGCATCGTACCCGCTTACACAGGTTTACCAGCACGAGGAGGACAGCCGCCGCGGCGACCGCACACTGAGCTTATTATTAGGCCATAAAGGGTCGTTTATTTTTTCGGGGGCGTTGTTTGCCATTGGGTTGGCGCTGATGTACCTGTATTGGCAACCTACCGGCAGCCTGTATAATTTTTACCTGTTCCTTATCTGTACCGCGCCTATATTCATTAACTTTAACCTATGGTTTTATAAGGTTGGGCAAAACACAATCAACGCTAATTTTAAAAACGCCATGCGCATGAATTTCCTGAGCGCGTTTTGTATGATTATTTATTTCGGGATATTATGTTTTATCGCATAAATCTGAATTACACTCCATGTAAAACTGCTTTAAATAACTCAGCATAAATTCATGGCGCTGTACTGCCAATTGCTTCCCGGTGGGGGTATTCATTTTATCTTTCAGCAACAGCAGTTTCTCGTAAAAATGATTAATGGAGGGCGCGGTGGTATTTTTATATGCTTCCTTACTCATGCTGAGGTTTGGCGCAACATCGGGGTTATAAATTTCGCGGCCCTTAAAGCCGCCATAGGAAAATGCGCGGGCTATGCCAATTGCTCCTAAAGCATCCAGGCGGTCGGCATCCTGCACAATACCCATTTCGACAGAATAAAAACCCGGCGCATCAAACCCTGATTTAAACGACATATGCCGGATGATCTGGGCGACATGGGCAATCACCTCTTGATTTATCCCGATACCTTTCAAATAATTTACAGCTGTTCGCGGACCAATCTCTTCATCGCCATTATGGAACTTACTATCGGCAATATCGTGCAGCAAGGCGGCCAGCTCAACAATGAGCATATCGGCCTGTTCGGTTTGCCCAATTTGCCTGGCGTTGTTCCAAACCCGGTGGATATGCCACCAGTCATGCCCGCCTTCGGCATTTTGCAGGGTTTGGCGTACAAAACCGGCCGTTTGTGTAATAATTTCTGAATGATCCATGCTTTACGGTGTTTACCGCAAAGATAAAGTTAGCGCCAGCTTTTTTATCGCTTTCAGAAGCGTAATTATATGATTACTGATCAAACTTCACATCGCTGTAATTTGACCGGACAATGATCCAGTTATTATTTCCGCCTTTGCCAATATACCCTTTGTAATGTTGGGTTGCGCTCCGTTTGCCTTTGCCGGATGGGCTTTTACTGGTCACATTCACGCCATCATCAAATTTAAAGTCGCCGTAACTTACGGTTACATCAAAATTGGCATTATCGTTATTCATGGTGCCAATTTTAACCGGGGCATATGAAGCGTTTACAGACAGGTTTTTAAGGTTTTTATCCAAACTACCTATCTGCAGCCCATCGCCGTAATTCACATTAATAGTTGCTGAGTTGCTGATTTTTCCAATATTCACCCCGCTATAACTAACGTTGGCATTCAAATTTTCGGCCCATTGTAAATTCAAATTACCGTAAGCCAATTGCAGGGTGCTGCCCACCAGGCTCTCCATATTGGCATTGCCATACTTAATGTTGATGGTATTGCCGGCATTGGTAAGCGCCTTTGATGTTAAATTACTGTAAGTGCTTTTAATAGTAACTTTCCCCGACAGATCGGGCAGTACCACGCCGCCGTAACTATTGGTAATACTAAGCGGGTTTTTAGCGGGCATATACACTACATAATTAATAACGGTTTTACGCACGGCGGATTTTCCGCCGGTATTTAATATCGCCCAAAAGCTTTTATGATCGTTATCATCAATCATTGTTGTAAACGCGATTACCGAATTATTTTTACTGTCATTTATCTGCACATGGTCCAGCATTCGCTGGGCGTCCGCATCGCCATTCGCATAGGTTTTAATCTCCACATCAACTTTAATCTCATTCTTGTTCCAGGTATTGATAGCGATATTGCCGTAACGGTTATCAATCGCTAACTTATCATTATCATCAACCGTGTAGCTTTTGCTATAGGTTTTACTTTTTACCTTCATAATGCCTTCCCTTACCTGCCTGTCAAGCTCGGCGGTTTGCTGCTCAAACTCCGGGTTGATCTGCTGGCCGGTACCTGCACTAAAATTAAGCGCTATTTCGTTAGCCTGTTTTTCATAATAGTCGGTTAATTCATCAATATTTATAACTTTATTTACCGGCAGGTTTGATAACTTCCCTTGCAGTTTTTGCATTTGGCGCTGTAGCCGCTGTACTTTCCTTTTATCGCTCTTATTATTGTTAGCCATATAGGTTGCTATGGCATTGTTTACCATAGGCGTAACTAACGATACCAGCGGTTCCAGATTTAGCCGGGGTACCACCGGGGTGGGCGGGGGCACCGGCGTAGGGCTTTGGTAAGCATAACTTTTAAAGCTGATTATGGCCACACATATTGCCGCCATAATGGCCAGCTTATATACTTTTGGTTCCATTTTTTTGCTTGTTTTTAAATTCGTTAAACTGTTCAATAGCATTCAGTTGCTGGTTAAGCACCTGGGTTTGTATTTGCAGATTTTTGATCATAGCGTGTAGCACACGTTCCTGATTGGGGCTGGTTGCCAGATCGTTATTTAAGGCTTTATAAGTTGAATCCATTTTGGTTATTACCGCGCTAAACTCCTGGTAAAGCTGGGGGTTATTGCGGGTAAGCGTTTTAACCTCGGTACGCTTGGTTTGTACCAGCGAGGCATAATGCATTTGCTCGCGGGCATAAGCAGGGTTAATGGCGGCATAGTCTAACTTGCCCTGCTGTTGTTTTTTAAGATACAGCGCGAATATCAGCCCCATAAACAATACAACGATAGCGGCTACCCGCACAACAAAGGCTAATGAAAATGTTTTGGCCTTTTTTTGCTGCAATAACCTTGCTTTATCTATTCGCTTTTCAATTTGCTCCCATACCCCGGGGTTAAGTTCCAGGTCGTCATCAAACGCCGCGCGGTTTACTTTTATAAAATCTTCTAATGGCTTGCTCATGCCCTTAATCCTTTCTGCTTTAATAACTCACTTAACTTTCTCTTCGCCCGCAAAAACTGCGTGCGCGATGTATTTTCAGTAATATGTAATATCTGCCCTATCTCCTCATGGTCATACCCTTCCAGCAAATACAATGATATGATCACCCTATAGCCCTCAGGCAGTTCCTTCATGGTGCTTTTCACCAATTCAACCTGGTACAATACCTCTTCCAGGTTTTCGGGCTCATCATCGGCAATATTTTCCAGTTCGCCTTCTTCCGGTTCGGCCCAAAGCATTTTACGCTTGCGCAGCAAACCGATAGCGCGATGCACTACAATTTGTTTAAGCCATAAACCAAAAGTTGTTTCTTGTCTGAAATCCTTTATCCTGCTAAAAGCATCCAGGAAAGCTTCCTGCAGCACATCCTCCGCTTCGCCCATGTTGCCTACAATCCTGAAGGCAACATTAAGCATAGCCTTAGCATACAAACGATACAGCTCGTAACAGGCTTTTTTACTCCCCTGCCGGCAATCTGCAACAATGTGATAATGCTTATCTATGTAAACGGGTTCCAAATGTAAATCAGCTTTCAATAGTAATAGACGCAGTAATATTCCGGACGTTGCACGCGGGTATAAAAAAATTTAAATAAAGTTATATCATAACGGAGTTAAATCCGTCCCGCCATCCTGAACTTGTTTCATCTTATTAATGATCTTCGCGCCGGGTTTACTCACCCCGACGGCGCTGCGCTTGTCGACCCTCTCTGCTCCGCAAAGAGGGTGAGTATATACATTTACGGAGACTTACGAAGTTTTTTAAACTTCGTAAGTCTGATTCACCTTCTTTCCGCACAGCGAAGAGGAGGGTGACGGGTTTACTCGCCCCGACGACGCTGCGATTGTCGACCCTCTCTGCTTCGCAAAGAGGGTGAGTATATACATTTACGGAGGGTGGACCAGCGCAGCAACGTCCGGGTTAGTAACATTAACCCTCCCCCAAAAACTCGTCAATGGCAGCTACCGCGTTATTATATCGCGATTGGCCATGGCCCGAAATGGTAACGTACCGGGCATTAAGCGCTTGCAACTCCTGGTGCCATACCTCCATAAAATGCTCGCGCTGATCAGGAAAATCCCGCAGAGGATCATCCTGCCAGGGCAAATCAATATCCAGCAGCAGGTACAGATCGTACGGGTGCCGGGGTAGTTCATCCAGCACCTCCTGGGGGGCATACCCAAAAAAGGCATCGCTCCAGATTTTTACCGTAAGAAACGTGGTATCGCAAATCAGGATATTGTTGGCCTGGGACAGGATATCTTTTTCAAGCGCTATTTGCCCGTAAAACATATTTACTTCATCTTCAATAGTAGGCGGAGCGGTTAGCATTTCGCAATAACCGCGGGCATACTCCGGCACCCAAACGGTATGGTAATAATCGGCCAGATAGGCAGACATGGTTGATTTCCCGGTTGATTCAGGGCCAACAACTGCTATTTTAAGTATGTTGTTCATGCTAATTTTCCATCGGTTTTAATTATAACTATTAGCCATTGTGGCAACTTCTTCACCTACTAAGCTGCCCATAGCCACCCCCATGCCGTTACAGCGTACCGCGCAAAAAACATCAGGCAGGATCTGTTTAATAATGGGCGAGATCTGATCGCCAAAACCCATAATGCCGCTCCACCAGTAATCCGCCTCAACTGCCTGTCCGGGCATAATTATCTGCTGTAAATAGTCCATCAGCTGTTGTTTAACGGCATTGGTTTCTCCAAAATCCCAGGTGGTTTCGGCATCAAAATCAAGGTTGCGCCCTCCGCCAAATAAAATGCGGTTGTCAATATTTCTGAAATAGTAATAACCCTCGTTAAAATGATAAGTGCCCTTGAGGTTTAATGATGGCACGGGTTTGGTTACCAGCACCTGCCCCCGGCCAGGCACTACATTCAGCCCCGGGAACAGCTGCCGGGCAAAGGCATTGGTGGCCAGTATTACTTTAGCCGCTTTAAAATCTCCCTGGGTGGTTTGTATGGTAATATGTTTATTTTCCTGCTTAATATTTGTTACTCCGCAGCTGTTCAGTACCAGGGCCCCGGTTTGATAAACTTTATGCAAAAGCGTACGCATCATTAAACCGGTATGTATCTGCGCCTCGTAAGGGTTATAAATAAGGTGGCTTATTCCCTTAAAGCCAAACGCCGCTATCTTTTCATCGGCCTGCCGGTAAACTTCCTTGCCTATAGCGCCCTGCAATAAATTATTCAGGTAACTTATCTGTTCCAGGCAATCATGCGCGTGCGCGGCTTCATTATCCATAAACAACTCGTGCCCGCCATGTTGGTAATAGCCAATATTGTTATCGCCCAGGTTTTGGCGCAGCCGTTGCAGCCCGCGCCATTTATAATCTACCAGCCTGGCCAATTCTGCAGGTGATGATTTGCGGATGCCTTCCAACTGTTCGGATACGGTGCCAAAACAAGCGAAGCCCGCATTTTTAGTACTGGCGCCGCTGGGCAAAAAGCCACGTTCCAGCACCAACACACGCGCCAGGGGCTGTAGCTGCTTAAAGGTGAGCGCCGCGCTAAGGCCAACCAGTCCGCTGCCGATGATGATCATATCGGCATGGCCCACAAAAGCGGTTTGCTCCCAATAGGAAAATGTGTGCGTTGGCATAAACAAATATAGGGTTAGCGATTAGTTAATTAAAGATCAGAGATTAGGCCTGATGAAATTCATTGATTTTTAATTAACTAATCTATGTGCTGCACTGGCCGTTCAATCTAAACCCGTATGCAGCGTAAAGCTCGCCGCGTGCTGAGGATTGGGTTGGGGAGCGATGGGCACAGGGGAAGGCCGGGCCCCACAACCGGAACCCTATTAGCCGTTCATTTCAAAATGCGGCAGGATAGTGTATTTATGTGTTAGTTTAGGGCTGATTGAGTTAAGGAGAAAATTTAAATTTCAACTACTTCTTTCAATCAATTCAAATAAGGGCGTTACCTTCGGCCCGCGCTATCCGCTCATACTGCACGGGCCTTAGCCAGGCCTTAACCACAAGGCCGGTATCCCAATGTCGTTAACGCAGCCACCACAGTATATCTTATTCCTAATCGTGATTTTACTAATTGGCCCGCAACACTGCCAATCTTTTAATATCCCGCAAAAAACATCTCCATATTTTTACCATTTGGCGCGGTATATTTCTAAAACTATAATAATATTAATGGGTTTCTCATTTAGTAATCTTTGCTTAAATTGAGCCAATAAAACCTGTGAATGAAAATATATCACCTCAGTGCTGAGTGTTACCCTGTTGCCAAAGTTGGCGGCCTTGGCGATGTAGTTGGGGCACTGCCGAAATACCAGAATAAAGCCGGATTGCAGGCTGCCGTAGTGCTGCCGTTTTACGATCGGAAGTTTGTACACGAAAATAAATTTGATGTGATATTCCGGGCGTCGAGCCTTTTGGCCGGCGAGCGGATGGATTTTGAAATATGGAAGGAAACCACCGGCAAATTAGGTTTCGAACTCTATCTTATCCATATCCCCGGTTTGCTGGACCGCCCCGAAATTTATAGCTATCCTGATGAAAATAAGCAATTTATAGCCTATCAGCTGGCTTTCCTGGACTGGATTAACTGGTCGCAGCAATCGCCGGATATTATCCATTGCCACGATCATCATTCCGGGTTGGTACCTTTCCTTTTACAGCATTCGGCGCTTTACACCCGCCTGGCCAACACCCCAACGGTATTTACTATACATAACGGCCAGTATCACGGCGCTTTTGGCTACGATAAGTTTAAATACCTGCCCGAAGTGGATATGGCCTATGCCGGTTTGCTTGATTGGGCGGGGGGTATTAACCCGCTGGCATCGGCCGTACGCTGCGCTTCGGCCTACACTACGGTATCGCCCAGTTATATGGAGGAGCTTTCCTGGAACTCGAACGGGTTGGAGCCTTTATTCCAGGCCGAGCATGCCCGGGGCGTAGGGATTGTTAACGGTATTGATTCGCAGGTTTGGAACCCCGAAACGGACCCCATGATACCGGGGAACTATACGGTAAAAACAAGTAAATCGGGCAAGCAGAAAAACAAGAAGGCCCTGTGCACCCGTTTTGACCTGGACCCTAAAAAGCCGCTGATCTCCTTTATTGGCCGTTTAGTGGATGATAAAGGCGCCGACCTGCTGGCCGAAGCTGTAAACCGCAGTATTATTGAACACCCTGATGGGGTGAATTTCCTGATGCTGGGTACGGGTAACCCTGAAATTGAGGAATCGCTTACCGAATTGCTTCCGCATCAGCCTAACCAATACCGCACCTTTATAGGATATAATGAAGAATTATCGCATTTAATATATGCCGGGGCCGACTTTTTGCTGATGCCATCGCGCGTGGAACCCTGCGGCCTTAACCAGTTGTATGCCCTGCGGTATGGCACCATACCAATGGTACACCGTACCGGCGGTTTAAAAGATACCGTAATTGATTTTGGCGACGACGGCGGTTACGGCATCTGTTTTGACCAAACCAGTGTTGATGATATTTGCTACTCGGTAAACCGGGCCATCAGCCTGTATAATGATAAAGGCCATATGGACCTGCTGCGCCTAAGAATGATGAACCTGGATTTTTCGTGGGACCGGTCGGCCAAACACTATATTGATCTGTATGAACGCTTAATAACTAATATATGACATCTAAAGTAATCAGCATTGTGCTTGGCGGCGGCCAGGGCACTCGCCTGTTCCCCCTTACGGCTACCCGTTCAAAACCCGCCGTTCCTATTGCCGGTAAATACCGGCTGGTTGATATTCCCATATCCAATTGCCTTCACTCTGGCATATCGCGGATATTTGTATTAACGCAGTTCAATTCGGCATCGCTTAATAAGCATATTAAAAACACTTACCACTTTAGCAGTTTCAGCGATGCTTTTGTGGATATACTGGCAGCCGAACAAACACCATCGAGCATTGCCTGGTTCCAGGGTACGGCCGACGCTGTGCGCCAAAGCCTGCACCATTTGTCGGTACATGAGTTCGAGTACGTGCTTATCCTCTCCGGCGATCAGCTGTACCAGATGGATTTTGACGAGATGATCAGTAAGCATGTGGAAAGCAAGGCCGAAATATCCATAGCCAGCATACCTGTACACGCTAATGATGTTCCGGGCTTCGGCATATTAAAAACTGATGCTGAAAATAACATTACCGCCTTTATTGAAAAACCTAAAAAGGATTTTGAAAGCTGGGCCTCGGAAGTAAGTGATGAGATGAAGGCCGAAGGCCGGGTATACCTGGCCTCAATGGGGATCTATATCTTTAACCGCAAAACACTTTATAACCTGCTGCAGGGTAATGACCGTACCGACTTTGGTAAGGAAATTATCCCGCAGTCTATCGCAACCCATAAGGTGCTCAGCTACCAGTACGAGGGCTACTGGACCGATATTGGCACCATCCCTTCGTTTTTTGATGCCAACCTGGGCCTTACCGATGAAATACCGGCCTTTAACCTGTATGGCAACCGCAATATTTATACGCGCGCGCGCATGCTCCCTCCCTCAAAGGTATCGGGCACCAAGCTGGAAAAAGCCATTATATCCGAAGGATGTATTATTAATGCCAGGCACATTATACGTTCGCTGGTAGGCATACGTACCCGCATAGGGTTTGATACCACTATTGAGAATTGTTATATTATGGGCAGCGATAATTACCAGACGCTGGAAATGATAGAAGAATCGCGCGCAAATAATACACCTTTAATGGGTATCGGCGACCGCTGCCAGATAAAAAATGCTATTATTGACAAGAATTGTCACATAGGCAACGATGTGTGTATTAATTGCGGCGAACCCTTAGAGAACGGCGATTATGGTACTTATACCGTTCAGGATGGTATTGTAGTAGTTAAAAAACGTGCGGTGATACCTAATGGAACAGTGATATAAAGTAAACACAATTCCATCATATTTTAGAGCCAGATAATTATCTGGCTCTAAAATATACTCCATCGTCATTGCGAGGAGCGGAGCGACGTGGACAACCGACCGAAGGGAGCTCATTAATGCCTTTGAAACAAACACAACATTAATAATCCTCGGCATGGATAACTGCTCTACTATCCGAGGATTGCCACGCCTCCTTCGTCGGCTCGCAATGACGAGAGTGCGCATTAAAGTTCCAGACTGCCGCCTACTGGCGGGAGTTGAATATTAATCCCCGCGGCGGTAAATTTCCGTACAGCCTCATCCGTATCTATTTTAATAACCGGGAAACTGTTATAATGTACGCCTATTACATTTTTGCACTCAAAGAAGTTGGTGGCTTTAATGGCGTCATCAACCCCCATGGTATAATTATCGCCGATAGGCAGAATGGCCCAGTCCAGTTTTTCATCGGCCAGTAACTTCATATCATACGTCAGGGCCGTATCGCCGGCAAAATAGATCTTTTTGCCTTCGGCATATATAATGAACCCTGCCGGGTTACCCCCGTACGATCCATCTGGCATGGAGCTTGAGTGTATGGCATTAACCATTTTTATACGGCCAAAATCAAAGTTATAGCCGCCGCCAATATTCATGCCGTGTACATTATCAATACCCTGCTTGTTTAGCCAGCCGGCTATATCGGCAATGCAGATCACTTTGGCGCCGGTATGCTTCTGGATGGTCAGCAGATCGGCCACATGATCGCCGTGCCCATGCGATACCAGGATAAAATCGGGCTTCAGGTTATCTATGTCAATATCTTTGGCCAACTCGTTGGGGGTAATAAAAGGATCGAACAGCAGCCGTTTGCCGCCTGTTTCCAATTCGAAGGATGATTGTCCGTAAAAGGTGAATTTCATAAATATGGGATTGATGATGTATTTATAACGCTAAACTAATCAAAATTGTCATTTCGAACGGAGAGAGAAATCCTATATGATATACTGATCGCTTCTATAAGATTTCTCTCTCCGTTCGATGACATTAGCTTTTGATTGCCGAATAAATAACGTCTACTTCCCAAAAAGGTTGCCCATACCGCCAAACATATCACGCGTCATGGCGGCCATTTCGCTTTGGCTTACGTTTTCGGCCTGTTCCATGGCTTTATTAATGGCTACCACCAGCAACTCTTCCAGCTCTTCGCGGTCAGCATTCTTAAAAAAGGCCTCGTCGATAGTTACCGATTGTACGGCTTTGTTAGCATTAGCTATAACCGTAATTTTGCTGCCCTCGGCCATGCCGGATACCGTAATGCCATCCAGCCTTTTTTTTACCTCGCCAGCTTTTTGCTGGGCTTCAAATAATTTGTCGAACATATTACCCCCTATCCCCCTAAAGGGGGAATTTTAATTTGATTTATAATTCCCGCCCCAAACATAATACAGATATTTCATAACTAAACTAACAGCTACTCCCCCTTCAGGGGGCGGGGGGCCTATTCCTCCTCGTCCCCGCTGCCTGTATAAGCGCTTTTGCGTACAACAGGCATCCCTGTCATTTTAAACAGATCGTCCAGGTGCAGCAGGCTGCCGTTTACCATATTGCCTAACAAAACAATAGTAATATCGTTTTTCATATCGCGCAGGTAAATATGCCTGAAACCGTGCCACCAGCCCGTGTGGTAAACCACTTTTTGCCCGGGCGCCTCAAACAGGTGCCAGCCGTAGCCGTAGTTAAAATGCCCGCGCTCCATAGGATTACGGTCGGTATAGGCCGAATCCTGGGTAGCTTGTTTGATTAAACGACCGGCACGTAACGCGCGGTCGAACAAAAACAAGTCGCCCACGGTGCTGTAAATTCCTTTATCGCCTACAGGGCCATCCAGGTAATTCTGCGCAACCGAGTATTTCCAGCTATTCCTGTCGTGCCCCATTACCTTAGTAGGTATTTTATCATAAGTGGCCTTTGAATATACGTTGGTATGCGCCATGCCGGCCGGTTTAAACACATTGTTCATCATGTATTGTGCATACGGCATATGCGCAACTTTTTCTATAATGGCACCCAGCACCATAAAGTTGGAATTATTGTAATGGTAGCTCTTGCCGGGAGCATTATAGCGTGCTGGTTTATATTGCGCCAGCAGATCCATCATCTGGGCATTAGTTACCCCTTTTTTCTGATCGCGGTGTTCCTTACGAAAAACGTCATCTATAGCATAAACATAATTAGGCAAACCCGAACGATGTGTAAGCAGCATACGTATGGTAACCCCCTCATACGGAAAATCAGGATAAAAATCGCGCACATCCTGGTTAAGTTTGAGTTTACCATGTTCCATCAGCTGCAAAATGGCAGTAGCTGTCATGGTTTTGCTGATGGAGGCCAGCTCGAACTGCGAATTGAGTTTAAGGCTGTCCATGTTAGGATAATTAGCCCAGCCGAAAGCGTTCTCGTAAATGATCTTTCCCTTTTTTGCTACCAGCACATTGCCATTAAAGCCGCTTACCTGGTGCAGGTGTTTCATAAAGGCGTCAATTTGTTTGTCGGCGTTTTTAGGGTTGTATTTTAATAGTTTTTGCGTGTCGAACGGTTTTTTTTGAGCGGTTGTTACCTCGTTGTTTCCGGCGGGTTCAAATGAACAGGAAGTAATTAATAACAGGAATGAAAGAACAGGCAGCACACTTTTATACGTTAAACTCATATGGTAAAATTGATCGCGGGTAAACAAAGGCGAAAATTAGAAATTAACGTTAGGAAAACGGCAAAGTTTTAAATAATTTTTCTTTTAGTTAATAGCAATTGATAGTTTTAAAATATGAATAGTTACAAAATGTGGCTCACCGCCGCGCTATGCCTGGCAGGCATTTACAGCTTTGCCCAAAGCGCGGGTGATGCCAAAATGCTGATAACCGAGGGGATTGCCTTAAATAACCAGAAAGATTATGCCGGGGCCGAAAGTAAATACAAAGCCGCATTGGGTATAGAGCCCGAAAACATACAGGCCAGTTATCAGATGGCATTTTCGCTAAATGCCGGGGGCAAGGGGATGGAGGCTGTTCCCTATCTGCAAAAAGTAGTTAAAGGGCAGGCTTCAATGGCCATTATCAGCAGCGCTTATGAGCTGATGGGCAGTATTTATGATAAGGCCAACCATTTGCAACAAGCTATTGATACCTACAAGGAGGGCATTAAGGCTAATCCCGCTTATCAATCCATGTACTATAACCTGGGGCTGGCTTATTTCCGTAACAAGCAATATGCCGAAGCGGAAAGCAGCGCGATTGACGCCATTAAACTGGACCCTAAACAGGCCAGCTATACGCGCCTGTACGCGCTGGTTACCTTCCACCAAAATAAACGCGCGCCAGCTTTGCTTGGCTTTTGCAACTTCGTGCTGCTGGAACAAAACACGGCACGCAGCACCGAGGCTTACGGAAACATGCAGCATATTATACAAGGCGGCGTACTTAAACCCGAACCAGGCCGGCATCCGCAGTTAATGGATGCCGATACCAAGGCACTTAACAACGCCATTACCCAGGCGGTAGCCCCATTTGCAAAAAGAAGATACGCGTCTGCCGGCGACTTGCTCGCCGCGCAGCTAAAGGACCTGTTTACCGCTATAGGGAACTTAGCCCAAAAGCAAACCGGGAACGACTTTTTCAGAAAATACCTGGCCGCTTATTTTTACCAGCTCGCGCAAACAACAAACATGCCCGCCTTTGCCCGGCTGGTTAGCCTAAGCATACCCCAAAGCAACCAATGGGCAAAGAATAACGCTCAGCAAATGACTGATCTGGACACTTGGGTGAAGAATACGGAAAGAGGGTTTTAATGGGTGCCGCGTAATTTGCATAAACACAGTAATTAGCCCCCTCTAAGGCTTCCCCGGGGAGGGAAAATTTTTTCTTAAGGTACATTACCATTCGGACATGGTTTAACTGCCCTTAAAATAAGTAGCTGTAAAGCCTGCTTCATAAGAGGCTTCGAGATTGCTTAGTGCCACGTTACTCAATGAAGTGCTTTATAATCCTATCATTACCTAATTTCCGCCCTCTGTCAAAATATTGTCTGTTTTTACACTATAATTTACGCGGCATTAAACCGTTTCTGTAATTGCGCGTCTATTATATTAAATAAAAGAACAAAAAATATCATGAGAGGTAAATATAAATATTTAATGAGTGCTGCATTTAGCATGTTGTTTGGATTGCTGATTGCATTTTCGGCAAACGCGCAGCACAGAGGTGGCGGCGGCGGCGGTGGTTCCCGCGGCGGTGGCGTGCATAGCAGCGGCGGCTTTCATGGCGGCGGCGGCGCTGCACATAGTAGCGGCGGTTTTCATGGCAGTAGCGGCGGCAGTTTCCACGGTAACACCGGTGGTGGCAGCAGGCCTTCCATGAGCAGGCCAGGTACATACTCCAGAGGCGGTTCATCTACAGTAAGGAGTAACCCATCCGCGTCATCGCGTGGTAATGTGCATACCAATTCTACCGGGCGTATCGGTGCCACTTCACATGGCAGTGTTGTTACAAGGGGTCACAGCGGCAGGGCCCCGGTTACCGCCTATCGCGGAGGTAGCGCCTATCGTGGCCGAAGTGTATACCGTGGCGGCGTAGCCAGGGGAGGCATTTATCGCGGTAGAGCATATCATGGCCGCATAGGTTTATATGGCCGTGGTTATAACCGGTTTTATAGCCGCAACGCGTTCTATAATCGCTACTACTTACCACGTTTAGGTTTCCATTTAAGTGTATTGCCTTATGGTTATTACCCATTTTACTGGGGCGATTACCAGTACTTTTACAGCGACGGTTACTATTATCAGCATGATAATGACAATTATACCATAGTTGAACCACCGCTGGGCGCCATACTTAACCAGTTGCCTGCCGGCGCGACATCAATAATGATTGACGGTGAGCAGTACTATGAGTTAAATGGTGTTTATTACCAGGCCGTTACCCAGGACGATGGTTCCACCGGGTATCAGATTGCCGGTAAAGACGGGGAGCTGAGCACAGGCGCAAGTGATAACGCGACTGTTGACCAGGATAATTACGGAGCCGCGCCTGCTTTAGGCGATGTAGTAGATGTATTGCCGCCGGATTGTAATACTGTAAAAATTAACGGACAAAAATATTTCGTATCTCCTGATGGTTATTACTATCAGCAAGATTACGACACCAATAACAGGCTGGTTTACAAGGTAACCGGTACGCCTACCGACGAGCCTTCAAATTAATTTGCTTAAACGTTTTTTTTAAGGTGATTGTTGATTGATGGGTAGTGGCTTAGGCTGCTACCCATCTTTTTTGTGTTATGTATTTGCGTTTAACATTCAAATGTTCGCATTCACAAAGCTCAAAAAATGTCACCCTGAGTTTTAAAATCCGGGGGCCTCTAAGGGTGCAATGACAAGAGGGTGTCATTCTTAGCCTGTTGAAGGATGGTGCAGAGGGCCTTTCTGCCGTGGTTCGACAGGCTTAGGATGCAATGTCATTATTTAAGGGTTTTCCCCACTCCCATAGGGGTGAAAGATTTGTAGAAAAATTAAACCAGGGTTTTAGAGTGCCCGTATAATGAGGTACCGACACAAGTTCGGCATGACGTAAGGCTTATTTATTTCAAACCGAAACACCATTCCTTATTCGATATTTATAGCAGCTACGCCAATATATCCCTGATATCATCAGCCGTAAGGTTTTTAATGAAGCTTTCCTCGGTAGTAATTAATGACCGGGCCACGCTTAGCTTACGCTGCTGCAAAGCCAGTATTTTTTCTTCAACCGAATCTTTGGTGATGAATTTATAGATAAATACGTTTTTGGTTTGACCTATGCGGTGGGTACGGTCAATAGCCTGCTGCTCCACTGCCGGGTTCCACCAGGGGTCAAGTATAAACACATAATCGGCCTCGGTTAAATTAAGGCCAACTCCCCCGGCTTTAATCGAGATCAGGAAAACCTTGGTTTGTTCATCTTCCTGGAAACGGCGTACAATTTCGCCGCGGTTTTGCGTGCTGCCATCCAGGTAGGTATAGGAAATCCCCTCTTTGTCGAAATACCTGCGGTATATTTGCAGTTGCTTAACAAACTGCGAAAAAACAAGCACCTTATGCCCGCCATCAAGCACATTGCTAAGTGTATGGATCACATTCTCAAACTTGCCCGAATCGCCCTCATAGTCCTCGTCTATCATTATGGGGTGGTTAGCTATCTGCCGCAGTTTAATTAAACCCTGTAGTACCTGCATCTGCGCCTGCGCGAAGGTGCCGTCTTCCAGGCTTTTTAATAATTCATTACGGTATTCTGATTTTACCTTTTCGTAAACGGCCGATTGCTCATCACTCATCTGGCAATAAAAAAGATGCTCGGTTTTTGGCGGCAGCTCGGTTGCTACCTGTTCCTTGGTACGGCGCAGTATAAAGGGTTTAATAATGGCCTGTAGTTTCCGCGCTTTTTCTTCGTCCTTCTTTTTTTCTATCGGGTTAACAAATTCATTAATAAAAAACTGCTGACTGCCCAACAACCCCGGATTAATGAATGACATTTGTGTCCATAGATCGTTCACCGAATTTTCAACAGGGGTACCGCTTAGTATCAGCTTAAAGCGCGATTTTAACAGCCTTACCGCCTGGTACGATTTGGATGAAGGGTTTTTAATGTTCTGACTCTCGTCCAGTATCACATAATCAAAAAAGAAGGACTGGAACAGATCAATATCAATACGACTGATGCCATAAGTAGTAACCACTACATCGTAATTACTAAATACCTCGGGGTTTTTATAACGGAAAGCGCCGGTATGTACCATCAGCTTTAACTGCGGGGTAAACTTTTTAGCCTCATTTAGCCAGTTATAAATAAGCGAGGTTGGCATAATCAGCAGGGAAGTGCTTTTACTGCCTTCGGCTTCGCTATCCTCTTTGTTTTTTTGCAGCAGGGCCAGGGTTTGTATGGTTTTACCCAGGCCCATGTCATCGGCCAGGCAACCGCCAAAATGATAGTACCTTAAAAAATGGAACCAATTATACCCGGCCTGCTGATACGGCCGCAAACTGCCCGAAAAATTTACCGGCATGGGTATCTGCGCCATTTCCTCAAAATCGGTTAGCTTTTGCAGCTTGCGGTTCATGATAATGCCCGCCAATTCGCCTTCGGCCAGGTCATTAATAAGGCCCAGGTGGTGCCTGCGCAGTTTCAGATCTTTGCCGTGCTCGGCAAAGTGGAGCAGGTTGCCGTATTGCGAGAACCATTTTTCGGGTATTACGGCTATTTCGCCCGAAGGCAGGATGAACTCTTTTTTATGGTTCAGGATATGATTCCGCAGGTCCATAAACGGAATTGTATATGGGCCGAAATGTACCACCGCGTAAATATCAAACCAATCGTTCCCCTCGGTAACTTCCAAATCAATTTTACTGCTGCCAAACAGGTAGCGCTTTTGCCCGTCGGGCTGCTCAATAACAAAGCCCTGGCTGTGCAGCCATTCATGGTTTTGATTTAGCCACTCAAAAACAGAGAAAGACCGGTCGGCCTCGGTTTCTGTCAGGTTTACTTCCAGGTTTTGAAAAAGAGACGAAACGGTTTTTAACCCGTGTGCTTCCAATTCCTGCAGCTTGCCTTTTTCCCAGCTAACCGACCGTTTAATGCGGTGAAAGGTGTAATCGTCACCCTGCCGATCCATCCGGACGGATACGTGCCTGCCATCGCCGTAAGGAAAAACATAGCCTGCATATTTAAAGCAAAGCTGCATTTGCGAGGTGCCGCCCGGAATGTAGATGGGTTTCAGTATTGGAGTGGCATCGTACTTTTCGGTATTAATGGTAAAACCCTCGGCATAAACCGAGTGCTTTTCAATGAGCGGGGTCACAAATTTTTCAAAGTACGATTGTTCGGACGAGCGCGGAATGGCGATAAAGCGTTTATTTAAAAAGGGCACCAGCTTTTTGCCCTCAATCTCCTTATCAAAATAATAGAGTGTATCATCCAGTATCATCCAGGCCGGATGGTTGCAAATAATTTCGGCATTTTTGAACATAAATTCAATACGCAGGCCCTGATATTTAATGGTAGGGAAATACCTGATCTCCTCCTCGTTACGCCTGAAATGGAACAGCACCGAAGCCGGTTCGGCAGCTATCTGCAATTTACGGCCGGCAGGGTAGCCTTCCTTGCTCATCTGGTAAATTTCTTTATCGCGCATCAGGGCCAGCGCCTCTACCATCCGCTTTTCCATTTTGGGGCGAATAGTGTCAAAAAGCTGGTCGGTAAATATCTTGCCGAAAAACTCGAAGGGGCGTACGGGCTTTTTGTAGTATTTTTTGATGATGTTGCCCTGCTCAAGCTCCTCCAGTATCCTGATCAGCTTAATATCGGTATCATCCAGGCAACTGGCAAACTCGCTGGCCGTATTGGAAAATAAGCGCTGGTGGGTGAGCGAAAATTCGCCATTGGGATTAAGCTGAACTACGTGCGGCTCAATTACATACGATAAATATTCGTGCCGGGCTATGGCATAAATAATCTGGCAAGGTTTACTGCTATCTACACGTAACATGAGCTTCTGATAAAAAAATTTATAGAAGCTACATCAACAAAAAATTCAAACGTAAACAGAATTTGCTTTAATAAAAAGCTTTTAGTGTTAAAAATTTGTTAACACAAATTTTCCCGTGGAGGCACGATACGTCGTGCCTATACGGATAGGGATTATATTTTCTTTAAAACCACCACACCGTTATGGCCGCCAAACCCAAAGGTATTGCTCATGGCTGCTTTAACATCATAGGGTATAGCTTCGCCGGTTACAATTTGCAGGCCCGCCGGGATGTTAGGGTCAATATTACTGGTGTTGATGGTAGGCGGAATAATACCGTCGGTAATTGATTTTACCGCGATGATGGCTTCAATGGCGCCCGCCGCGCCCAGTAAATGCCCCGTGATGGATTTGCTGGCGCTTACAAACAGTTTCTTGCTATCGCCATAAACAGCATGGATACCTTTGGCCTCGCTTAGGTCGCCAACAGGGGTTGAGGTGGCATGTGCGTTTAAAAAGCCGATATCCTCTTTATTTAAGCCGGCATCGTTCAACGCCGCCTTCATGGCTTGTATGGCGCCCAGTCCTTCCGGGTGCGTGGCGGTGATATGATACGCGTCCGATGTCATGGCCGCGCCCGCAACTTCGGCATAAATATGCGCGCCGCGCTGGCGGGCATGCTCGTATTCTTCCAATACCAGTATCCCGGCGCCCTCGCCCATTACAAAGCCATCGCGCTCCACATCAAACGGGCGCGAAGCCTCGCGTGGCGCGTCGTTACGGGTTGATAGCGCCTTTAACGCGTTATAGCCGCCTATTGAGGCCTCGGTAACCGGCGCGTCGGAGCCGCCGGTAATTATCACCTTGGCTTTACCCCAGCGGATATAATTCATGGCATCCATTATGGCTGTATTGGCGCTGGCGCAGGCAGTTACGGTTGTAAAATTAACGCCCATGTAACCATACTTAATGGATATCAGGCCCGATGCCATATTGATGAGCGTTTTAGGGATAAAGAAAGGGTTAAAATGCGGCTGATGGTCGGTCGCGTCATATTCCTTTAACTGGTTTTCAAAGGTTTCCATACCACCTTGTGCCGAGCCTAAAATTACGCCCACATCAAATGGCGACATGGCCGACAGATCAAAGCCCGAATCGGCAATGGCCTGTTTGGCAGCGGTAAGCGCGTATTGCGAATACAGGTCGCCGCGTTTAATATCATTACGGTCCAGGTGTTGGGTGGCATCAAACTCCGCTAACTGCGAAGCAAACTTTGTTTTAAAATGCTCGGCGCTGAAGCGTGTAATGAGCCTGGCGGCACTTTCACCGTTTACTATGTTTGTCCAAAAATCAGCAATGTTATTGCCGTTTGGCGCAACAACACCCATGCCTGTAATTACAACCCGTTTCATTGATATTAAATTTGCGCAAAGTAAGGAAGAAATATTTGGATTTGAGGAAGAATAAGCGACACGAATACGCCCCGTTGTTGCGGGCCGACGCAGGAGGTGTGGCAATCTTCGGGAGGCAAAGCAGTTCTGCTAACCGGGGATTGCCACGTCGCTCCGTTCCTCGATTTCTATGATCTTATTATTTCGTTCTGTTTATTCAAAAAAAATCCCCAGCCTGCAAACTGCAGGCCGAGGACATACATATACTTAAACAAACCGATTTAGAGTATATCACTTCTGAAAGGAGAGGCGGGTAAGCCTTCCTTGTTGTATAGGTTGCCGGTAACCCTGTCCTGCCAACCGTAACGTACTTCGGTTGGTTCGGCAACTTCGGGGCTGCTTACCTCTACCCGGTCGCCATTTATTACGGCGGTAGCTGCAGCCCACTTATGATCCTTACCGGTAATAACAAAACTTTTCAGTTCGCCATCTTTAGCCATGAGGCCGCTCCCGGTATGGGTAAATTTAATAATAGCCTTATTGCCTTTTATCTTGATGCCACTGTACAGCGGCCCTTCATACTCCAGGTTTTTTTGCCCGTATAATAAGGCTTTGGCCGGTAAAGCCAAACGATAACCGGCTTCGGGCTTTTGCGGATAATGCCAGCCGCCCGATTTAAAATCGCACATTACAGCCATAGCGGTATTAGGTAGTTTTAAGGCCTCCCTTTGCGCCTCGCGTACCATAGCGATAAAGGCGGTAGTATCAACTATCATGTTTGGCTTGTTAGGGCGCTCGCTGGATAACTGCCCGTAATAGAATGGGAAGTTACCCTGGCCCCAGGCCTTGCGCCAGCCATTGATGATCATTTTAAACTGCCCGGCATATTTAGGCGTCATTACGGTATCGTAAGTATTTTGCTCGCCTTGTATCCACATCGTACCTTTAATGCCATACCCTACAACAGGCGCTACATACTGGTTAAATAAAATTCCGGGTACAATTCCCTTGCCTGTTCTTTTATCCTTGGTAGTCATTATACCAGGGTTGGCGGCTACTGTTGCCGGGTCCCACCAGCCTTCTATCAGCGTCCCCCCCACAGCGGTTACCATAAGGCCTACCGCGCAGTTTACCGATTTTAATATCTCCTTACCAAAAAAGAAACTTGTTGCAGAGCAGCCTCCAGCCGTTTGGGGTGTTATTACCTGCCAGGCAGCGCTTGATGTACGGGGTGGGCGCATATTCATGTAACGCATCATCGGCAAGTTAGCGTTTTTGATGGTATCTTTAAATCGGCCATGAAACTGGCCGTCATTATTCAGCGTTAAATCCACGTTAGATTGGCCCGCGCATTGCCATACCTCGCCTATATATATGTCTGTAAGTGTTACTGTATTGGTTCCGGTAATGGTCATGTTTAAAGGGCCGGCCTCTTTCATGGTTTTAAAAACAACTTTCCATTTGCCGTCGTTGCCGGCTTTGGCTTTTTGGGTTTGCCCGTTAAAGGCAACGGTTACCTGTTCGCCCGCGTCGGCTTTGCCCCATACAGGTATGGGCATTCCGCGCTGCAGTACCATATGATCGCTAAATGGCGGGGAGAGCACTACTGCAGCATATACTTTTACGGTAAATAATGTAAAAACAAACAGCATTGCCATGCTGCATAGCATATATAATTTTTTCATTGCGGGTATTTGAATTGGATGCCTAAAGCTATAAAATAAAAAACTACTGACCGATTTGGTCATATTAAAATTACAAAGCAATATCTGCCAGGCATTAATTATCAGCAATATAACAAAAAAAATAAAATGACACCGTGAGTGTGCACCCATAGCTATTATTGAACAAAAACCGGTTACTAAGCTTTGTGTTTAATAATAAAAACCATTAATGGCTCAGGGCCGACGCATAAGAAATTCTAAAGATCGTTATGGATATCAACAATTTGTTTGAAAGAAAGGAATAAGTTTTGGTTTTCAGGGAAGTGTTAAACAGGTCAATGGTGTTTCTTTGTAAAA
>Ga0164242_10001368_pt1 | contig 28851 bp, 33 predicted proteins | sample OricomgcompostMG_FD_108783 | JGI IMG/M metagenome (GOLD analysis project Ga0164242, IMG submission 108783) | Miracle-Growth compost microbial communities from Emeryville, California, USA - Original compost - Miracle growth compost (MG) ...
ATCCATCGCTTATTGTAGCGTGTAACCCTCGTTCATTCATGCGGACCCGTAGCTCAGTTGGATTAGAGCGCCACACTACGGATGTGGAGGTCATAGGTTCGAGCCCTTTCGGGTCCGCCATTTAAAACGATAAAAAAGCAAAAGGCCTGGTGCGCAAGCAACGGGCCTTTTGCTTTTTTACTTTCTGAATTGTGGCGCTGAAGGGCGAGAATGAAAAAAGCGGCTGCAAACGTGGCAAGTCGATCACGATGATCGACTTAGCTTTTTACTGGCCTGCAATGAGGAGCGCAGGATTGCGCGACGAATGGAAGGCGAGGCCTTTTGGTGTCGCCATTTAAAAATCTCAATAAAATCAAATAACTAATCATACCCACCTTAGTAGTCATACCACCCAGGTGCCTACTCGTGCTCTTACTATAATTATGATATAATTATATTGTAATGAAGCAACTATCATTTGAGTGGGACGAAAAGAAAAATCACTCCAACATTCAAAAACATCGCGTCTCCTTTGAAGAAGCAAAAAGCGTCTTCACTGATCCTCACGCGCGATTAATTTCGGATCCTGACCACTCCGATGAAGAAGATCGATACATCCTTCTCGGGTTGAGTGAAGAGTTGCGCGCACTCGTCGTTTGTCATTGTTATCGCAAAAATTCGACAGTGATTAGAATTATCTCGGCACGCAAAGCAAATCGTCACGAAAAAACCGAGTACGAAAGGTGGTTAAAATGAGAAAAGAATATGATTTTTCAAAATCAAAGAAGAACCCATATGCGAAGCACTTGAAACAACAAGTAACCATTCGCTTGGATAAAGAAACGGTCGATTACTTTAAAGCTTTGTCCGAAGAAAGCGGCATTGCTTACCAGGTACTCATCAATCTTTTTTTACGAGATTGCGCCGCTACCCATAAAAAGCCTGTTTTGAAATGGAAGAATGTTGCTTAAGCTGACCGCACCAACATGACTGAAATCATGAAAAATATTCTTTGTTACGGCGACTCCAACACCTGGGGCCAAATACCTTTAAAAGATTACGTAAAATCTCGTCACCCTCGTAACATTCGATGGACTGGCAAGCTTGAACTGTTAGCAGGAAACCAGCTTCGAATAATCGAGGAAGGGAATAATGGAAGAACTACCGGTCTTGAAGATCCCATACGCGTTGGAAGAAACGGATTAACTTATCTTGCGGCGTGTTTGGATTCAGCTGTGCCACTTGATTTAGTGATTTTTATGCTCGGAACAAACGACCTTAAGGCAAAATACCAACCAACTCCAGAAAGCATTACACATCGAATGAATGAGTTAGTGAAAATCACTAAAACCATTTGCTCATCCCCACCTAATCAACGAGCTGAAATTTTGGTCATTTCTCCGCCAATTGTAAAACCTCAGTATTATATCTATGACGACTTTAACTACCCTGAGGCTACTCAGTATGCAAAAGGGTTGGCACCCTATTATGAAAATATGTGCGCACAAGAAAATGCTTATTTTCTAAACTCAGCAAATTACGTTGAAGTGAGCGATAATGATGGATCACACCTTGACGCCCACAATCACGCGCTACTTGCAGAGGCGATCTGGAATAAGGTTCAAGAAATTCTTAAATAAACTGAGCACGTAGTTCTAAATTCGCATAAGCGAGTCCGCCATTTTTTAGAATATACGAATAGAGGATTTTTCATAAAAATCCGTTCTCATTTTAAACTTTGTTTTGAAGTTAAATCGAGCAGTGAAAAAAAGTTGCTTTAAAACGACAACCAATTAAAGTACGCCACATGAAAGCTCTTGTATTATCGCTTTTGTTCGTCACGCATTTTCCGTCGTCGGCACCTGCGCAAAATACGTTTTATTTGCCGCCACCACCAACGCCAGGATCAATTGCATACGATGAAGATTTCATTGAGCTTCATCAATATCAAGATCACCGAACTCCTTTAGATTGTTCCGCAGCAGAATCAGAAGTTAAACTCAATCTTCGGAATGGATTTGGGCCAGACACAGGTGTGCTGACTGACGAAGAGGTGGAACAATCGAAATTACTCGCAATTCGTGTCGAGACTAAGATTGCTCCGCTCGTGACCTTCTATAAACTCAAATACCGTCGCGCTCGTCCGTTTGTAACGGATCGGACACTTACTCCATGTATTGATTTACCCAGTAGTTATGATTGGTCATATCCGAGTGGACACGCAGCAATCGGATACGCACTTTCTTTGGCGTTAGCGAAAAAATATCCTGAAAAGCGTGATGCTATTCTTGCGCAAGGGTTAAAGATCGGTGAGAACCGTTTAATTGGCGGTGTTCACCATCCGTCAGATGTAGCGGCTGGACGAGAGTTGGCAAAACAGATCATGTCTGATCGCTTCATGACTCCTGAAACTTACACCCCGTAACTACAGCATTAAAATCGTTCGAAATCTGCTACGCTGTTCCCATGGTCAAGAAAGCTGCCGACCCGAAAACAGAACTGCCAATTTTAAGCTTCAAGTCGGCAAAGCAATGGGCAAACTGGTTGGCAACGAACCACGATATGTCCAGTGGCGTATGGTTGCAAATCCAAAAGAAGAAAACTCACCCACCGTCCCTCACTTACGCGGAAGCCCTCGACGAAGCGCTTTGCTTTGGATGGATCGATGGACAGAAAAAAGCGAAAGACGACCTTTCGTGGCTTCAAAAATTTACTCGCCGAGGCCCCAAGAGCGGTTGGTCGAAGAAGAATACGGAACATGTCGCGCGACTCACGAAAGCAGGCAAGATGAGGCCTCCCGGTCTCGCCGCAATTGAATCAGCAAAGAAGGACGGACGCTGGAAGGCTGCCTACGATTCTCAAAGAAACTCCCAGATCCCTGAAGATTTTATCAAAGCGTTGAGCCACAACAAGAAGGCGCTCGAGTTCTTCCGGACACTGAATAAGACGAATCTCTATTCAATCGCGTACCGACTGCAAACAGCGAAGAAACCCGAAACACGCGAAAAGCGAATGAAGGCTATTTTAGAAATGATGTCGAAGGGAAAGAAATTTCATCCGTGAACGCGCCATTTATCTATCACATGAAGCCTCTCGATATGAGAGGTGATTTTCTCATGCCCCTCAATTCCTTAGCAAAGGAACATCCGGATTTATTTAATTCTGGTATTCAAAAGTACCTGGGCAGAGAAGCCCTTATAAAAGAAAAAATATTTCCGCTCGGCTGTCTTTGGAACGATGTACTTCACTTCGCCCCCATTCATCCCGCCATCATTTTTAGAACACTGGAACAACTCGGAGCAAATCCAAAAAAATCCATACTGTGGTTTAAAATACCCATCGGTAAAATTGCATTAACTCCCACCGTCTACTTTGAATCCGATCCTTCAGATGAAAGCGGTGCCTATTATTTTACAGAAAAAAATTACTCGTTATTTCTGCCGGATAAATACAAAGAGGAATTAGCCATTCCAAATAAAGCGATTGATTATTATCGGCGGCAGGTTCACCTCAACAAAAAAATATTATTATTTAACGGAATTAAACACATTCTTGTGAAGGGCCGTGTCGATATTTCTGATGTAGAAATCATTTCTTGGGGTGATTAGAACCTCACCACCGAACCGTCTCCCCAAAGCGATCCAGATACCGAAGCCCCATCTTTCCTTCTTGAGCAATAATCGTATTCACAATATCGGCGATCACTTCTTCGATCGTAAACCGCGCGTCAGTGCCACCCATATCGGTTTTGATCCAGCCGGGAGCGAGTAGCAGCAGCGAATGATTTTTCTGCCGAGCCGCAAAGCTTCGCATCAACATATTCAGCGCAGCCTTGCTCGCGCGATAGACGTCGTTACCGCCCCTTTCGTTATCGGCGATACTTCCTTGCCCCGAAGACATCATGCCTACGACACCCCCCGGGGGAACGCACTCAACGAGCTTTTCCACCACTCGCATCGGCGAAAGCGAGTTCGTGACCATCACGCGCACAAATTCATCCGTCGACACTTCACCGATGGTTTCACTCATTCCCTTTTCATTCGCCACGCCAGCATTGACGAACAAGACATCGAACGACCTTCCACTTAAATCGGAATGAAGACGATCGATTTGAGTCGGATTCGTCATATCGAGATACGCGATCTCAAGTCGTCCGTCGGATCGATCGGCAAGATCGTGAAGTTTCGCTCTTTTGCCTTCACGGACCGTCCCGACAACATTCCATCCGCGCTTTAAAAACTCATCTGCCAGCGCCAATCCGATCCCGCGCGAAGCGCCTACAATAAAAGCTGTTTTTGTCATGACTCGATCTTATAACGAGGCTGTGGCGTTGTGACATCAAAATGCGTGTATACATTATGATACATTTCGTATATCATCAAAAAATGGGTATCGTCAGACTGTCAGAAGCCATTCATGATCACTTGCGGAAAGCCTCGAAGGTTTTTGACCGTTCACTGAACGCTCAGGCCGAGCATTGGATCAAGATCGGGATGCTGAGCGAGTTCCACCCCACCAAGGATTACGAGCAGATCCGAAACTTGCTTTTTCAACACGAAAATCTTTCAATCGATAAAATCCTCGCCCTAGGGAAGAAAAAATGATTGCCCTCAAAAGTGAGGCCGACCTTAAACTTTACCGAGAGGCGGGAAAAATCGCGGCTGAAGTTCTTACGATTTTGAAAGACGTCGTGAAGCCTGGCGCCAATACCTACGACATCGCAAAACTTGCCGAAGACCTGATCGTTAAAAAATTCGACGCGATCCCCTCCTCGATCGGTCAGTATGGGTTTCAGTTCGCCCTAAACAGCTCAGTGAATCATGTCGTCTGTCACGGCGTGCCTGCACGCGATGAAATTTTGAAAGACGGCGACATCGTCAATCTCGACGTCACGGTCAAGAAACACGGCTGGATCGCCGACACCTCGCGAATGTACTTGGTCGGAAACCCTTCTGATGATGCCAAAAGACTTTGTCAGGTCACTTATGAATGTTTGTACAAAGGCATCGCGAAAGTAAAGCCTGGCAACACGGTGGGCGACATCGGGCATGCGATCCATAAACACGCCACGCGTAATGGCTTTAACGTCGTTCGAGAATACTGCGGGCATGGAATCGGAAGAAAAATGCATGAAGATCCCGAGATCGCGCATTACGGCAAACCCGGTCGCGGCACGATTCTGAAAAAAGGGATGACATTCACCATCGAACCCATGATCAATCAGGGCGCGGCCGCGATCGAACATCTTTCGGACGATTGGACCGTGGTGACGAAAGATCGCAAACTTTCCGCTCAATGGGAGCACACCGTGGTCGTGACTGACAACGGGTGTGAGATCCTTACGCTTCGAGACGAAGAACGCCCTTAGCCGTGACTGGCTTTAAATGACGAGATATCCTCGTTCGGATGGAAACGAAAAAAAAGATCGCGGTCGTCGTGGGCAGTCTTCGAAAAGAATCCTTGAATCGAAAGATGGCGAAGAACCTCATCAAACTTGCGCCTGATTCTCTGGCGCTTGAAATTTTAGAGATCGGCGATCTTCCGCTCTACAACGAAGATCTCGAAGTCGAACCGCCGAAAACATGGATCGACTTTCGAAATAAACTGAAAACTTACGATGCCGTGCTGTTTGTAACACCGGAATACAACCGCTCGGTGCCCGGTGTACTGAAAAATGCGCTTGATGTCGGATCAAGACCTTACGGGCACAACGTCTGGGAGAATAAGCCCGCAGCGATTATCAGCGTATCACCGGGAGCGATCGGCGGATTCGGCGCGAATCATCACCTTCGACAGTCGTTGGTCTTTCTGAACATGCCGGCGATGCAACAACCGGAAGCCTACATCGGCGGGGCCGCAAAGCTTTTTAACGGGGCGGGCGACATCGTGGTCGATAAAACGCGGGAATTTATCGATTCCTTCCTGAAGTCTTTCTCAACGTGGGTCCATAGGCTGGAAAAGTGTGAATCCTATTCCAGCTTTTAAAATCCTACATTTTAATCATCACTGTTGGCTGCAGCCCTCACAAAACCTCTCATTCCGGACTCTATTCTCCTATAACGGCAACTTTAATTTGGCCTGCGTCTTGCCTATGATTGAACGGCATGGGAATGATCCCGTGCTTTTCATTGCGAGGAGAAACTATGGAAACCAATACAGCTCACCCACGACTATTAAGTGTCGTTCCCATTGATCTGAGCGAAATCCTGAAAGAAATCGAGACAGAATCCGTCTCAAATCAACAACGGGATTGATGATCATTCTGGCCGAGAACCTCATTTTCGAGGTCTCGGCCTTGATCGTTCCAAGGAGAATCAAATGATTACGTTTGTAGGCGCAGGCATTGAAAGTTTAAACCAAATGACCCTCGAAGCACTTCAACAGCTTCAATCCTCCGATCGCGTACTTGCACTAGAATGGGACGCTGAATTTTTTGTACAAAATTCGATTAAAAACGTAGTTGATCTTCGACCTCTCTATCGAGATGGCGACAAAGACGAAGATAACTATAAAAGAATCGAAGACTCAATCTTAGCATCGGCTAATATCGGCGAAAACGTTTCTATATTGATTCCAGGGCATCCGAGATTAGGCGTTACGCTGGTAAATCGAATGCAAAAACTCTATCCGACTAAAGCAATCAGCGGGATTTCAAGCTTCTGCACCATGATCGACGACCTTGCCATAGACCCGTTAGAAAAAGGTACCGTCATCTTAGATGCGAATCGTTTGCTACTGTTTGAAATGGAACTTAGCAACCAAATGAATCACTTCATCTATCATGTTTGCTCGATCGGCGCCGCCAGAACCCATTATTCGTCACCGCAGCGCGGGAATTTAATCGATACATTACAAGAACACCTCAGCAAAGCCTTCCCAAAAGACCATTCAATTGCTTTAGTCAGCTCGAAAACAAACTACAGCACAAGCAATAGTATTATTTGGTTTCAACTTTGTGATTTATCCAAACAACTCAAGAGCGTCACCTTCGACACAACTCTTTTCATTCCCGGAATCAGGCCTAAACGGATCAATAAAAAATTCTTAGATCAACTCGAAGCTTAATTGTCATGATTGCATCCATTCAAAAAATTTTCACGAAGCACCCCGGATTTGCAGCATGGACCTTCGGCGCGTTACTAAGTCAAATCGGATCTGGATTTAGTCAAATCGCAATTTATACCGAATTGGCCCATATGGGGGTCAAAGACTCCAGTTTCGCATACGCCTTTGTCGTTTCCTTACTTCCAGGCCTGTTTTCAAGCCAGTTCGGAAAATCCTTGGCCCAAAAATATCGCCCTCTAAATCTTCTCATCATTACCGAAATCTTCGGAGCTTTGGCCGCATTAATCCCCTGGCTAGGAATCGTCAACCATAACTTACCCCTCATCTATTTAGGTCTGTTTATTTCCTCTATGCTGCCAGGTTTGGCTTACCCCATTTCTATCGGGCTATTTTCACAGGTATTTGATGATAACGAACTTTTCACAACTTCCGCCATTCAGACTTTGACTTTTTCCTCTCAGGTCGTCGTTGGGCAAGGAATTGCGGCTCTGCTTTATAGCAAAGTTTCTATCGACATCTATTTTTTCATCGACTCATTCAGCTTTGTCTTAAGTGCGCTCACCATGTTTTATGCGGGAAAAGCAAATTCACTTTTTCGTTCGCACTTAAAACGCATTGAATTCAATCCAAATACAGCATTCGGATTAAGTGACCCAAAAAAAATCAAAGCCTTTTTCACACTTCCGATATTGGCGATCGTCGGAACACCAGCAATATCACTTTTGCCAGCTATCGCGAAAAATTATCCTATGTTTAATTGGTTCGGCCTTAAAACAGAAAGTGTTCCACTATTTCTCTTGTTCAAAGCTATCGGACAAATGAGCGGCGCGCTCATATTGAAACCGAATCACCTGAAACATCTTATGAATCATCCATTAAGTCTTTGGGGAATCATTCTTGGTTTTTCGGCACTTTATGGTTTAACCTCTCTTCATATTTTTCCCGTATTTATGGCGCTTGTATTTATTTTCGCGGCGCATGTTCTCAGTAATATCGCATTCACATACGCAACCTCCTTGATCCCACAAGTTTATAAAGGGATTGAGGCAAGCCGAGCGGCTGCCGTTCAATACCAAGCACAACTAACCTCAATGGTCTGCATCGGACTACTCACCGGATATGGGGCCGATTTGTATGGGATCAGCAAAACCATTCTCGCAGCAGCGAGCATCGGCATCATTGCGCTGATATGCCTAAAATACTTCGAAAAAAGCCATGAATAACCACGGGGTTCGTCCGGCAAGCAAAAACAGACTCTTGAATCAACTGATCCATGCAAACTTGGAGTCACTCATTGAAGCCTTACCGCTTCCGAGTGAAAGCTCTCTCGTTTCGATCACGAGTTCAGCCATATTTAAATTAAAGCTTCCCATCTTAGCCAGCGCAGCAATCCGCGATGAAATCCTCTTTTTGGAGTGGAAAGATAAGCTGATGATCGACCGAGATGACGGTAACGACATTGGATCGTTGGCAAGGCTGTCCCATAAATTTGCATATCACATCGTCAGTCAAGGACTTCACTCATCCCTTAAGCCTTCACGAGAAAACGCTGAGGCATTCGCTTACCTCGTCGAAGAATGGATAGGCCTAAAATTTATAATTAAATTTCATCCCAATTTTGTCCAAAGCTGGATTCAATATCATAAAAGAATTGATGCGTTCAATCTCGCAATTTTCGGCATACAAAGCGGATTTAACAATCCATGGTCAAATCAATTGAGCGGGTTCATCCAAAAGTCGCCTCACTATCACGCCAGAACTTATGCGGCGCTGGTTAGACGTGGGGTCATTTCGATCCCTTGTTTTGGTGCATCCGAAAACGATCTAAACTTGCTTGGAATAAATGACCATCAATTAAAACCTTATAAAATCGAAACAATCGCTGAGGCATTATTGCAATTGCGCAAAACCTCACTCGAAGCATATGAAATATTTTTCAGAAATACAAAATGGATTAACTTTGTTTCACCACTAGAATCGACGCAGAAAAATATTTTTGCATCAGCGACATTTGGAGAAGTTCAAGGAATTACCTATCTAAGCCCTATTTCGGATCGATACGCTCCGCCCAATCGACTTTTAATTAAACCTTCGATCGATTTTTTAGCTGAAAACATCTTTCATGAATCTATTCATCAATTTTTATTTCCGCTCTTCGAAAAAAATTTAATCCTATTAAAAAAATATCGTGGTGAATTTGGTCCAAAAATTTTCATTCCTTGGCGTGATGCAAAATGGAACTTAGAACACGCCATTCACGCAATGGTTGTCTACACTCATATTTTGAATCTTGGGCGAACACACTCCCCCTTAAAAGAACCGCAATCTATTCAAAAAATCGTTACCTTTCTTAGAACAATGATTCTTTCTCAGTCTGAATGTTTCGCATCGTCTGGGTTAAAAATGATTGGGCTTTAGCATGCTACTCGCAAAATTACTTTCCATAGGCGGCGCCTCCTCGTCCAATTTTAAAAATATCTGTATTCATCTTTTAGGCGACGAACGATTACTTCGAGAGTCTTACAAATTCAGACGGTTAAGATTCTTGCTCCCTGATCTTGGAATTCGGATCGTCCATGAAGAACCGCTCCTAAAGGCATATCTCGCATCAGTCCTGGACGGCCTTGATTTTCTTACCCAACGCAAGACTCTCGTTTACGATAAAAACCTTGGCAATGATATTGACCGAGCGGACGCGCTACAAAACATCGGGCCGAACGTATATCTCGTCCACGAATCACTCCATTTGAGCTTAAGAAGTAGCTTGGGAACTCCCAAAGATCCGACCGCGATCGTCTGTGAAGAGGCGCTGGCTCAAAGTATGGAATGGTTGATCGGTCTTGAAATGCATTCCGCCTTAAGCCAACTGGCGTGGCGCCTTCAATCGCCCGTCCAAATTCATCCCGCAATCCGACAAACTGCAATGGCTCTGATTAATGCCACTTCAGATAAAACTCTTTATGAGTTAATTCTACATTCATTTCTTTCTTCACTTTTTCTCAGAGATAAATTTCAAAAATCAGACTTCAAAAAAATCTGTGATCTATTGAAGCTAGAGCCCTCGTCGGAGATGTTTTCGCTATTCAAAATTGGATTTGATATGAGCGATCGATTCCGTTACGACACCGTCTGGGGATACGTCGCCCAAAAGTCCGGCATAACCGTAGAGCACTATCTATGTAATCAATCGATCGATTTTCAAACACCTTTGCATGCCATTAACGGTTTAAACTTCTTCCGTGAAAAGAAATTTTTCGCAGGTTCTCGCTCACTCTGATTCAACCTTCTTCGTCTTCAAGCCGCTCCTGCGGCCCCGCGACGATTCCCTCTAAATCCGGATCTTTCCCTTCGGCGATCAGGCGATCACGCTCTTTTTTTTGCTGCTCTTTGCGAGACTCGCGCTTTTCTTGTTTCTCTTGATGGCGCTCTTGCTTTAAGCGCTCTCGACTTCGTTTCGCCTGGCTGGCCGGTCCCGGTCGTCCCATGCAGATCTTCTCCCTTCAGGATAAAAAAATGGCCGAGATTCGAATATTACGCGAATCTCGGCCATGAACGAATTGAATCGATCTTAGTAGCGTCTTCCGCCACCTGCGTAACCGCCGCGATTAAAATTTCTGTCGCCACGTGGAGGGCCGCGACGATCGCGCGGTTCCATCGGCTTCGCTTCATTCACCGTCATCGCACGTCCGTCGTACTCGGCGCCGTGAAAACGAGCGATTGCTGCTTCGGCTTCCGCTTCAGTAGACATTTCTACGAAGCCAAAACCTTTGCTGCGACCGGTTTCGCGATCGGTGATGATTTTTGCGGATTCAACAGTACCGCATTCAGCGAATGCTTCTGCTAAGACTTGATCGGTTGCTGAAAAAGACAAGTTACCCACGAATAATTTTTTACCCATATATACCTCCTTAAGGCAGGGAGCCGCTAAAGAGGATATGAGCACCGTGCTCGTAGACTCGTAAGAAGCAAATTACTACCCGGGCATCGTAACACCGATGCCTTTCAATAGATATGCAATAAGGGGGCCTCACTTTGAAAGCGGCACATTCCCTATTATAACGGCGACTTAACCTGGGGGCGTGTGGTAAAAATTCGCCTTTGTTTTGAAAATTGAATAGAATGAAGGAATGACGTCTCGCAAGCAATATTGGGTGCTCATCGTCGGGCAACAAAATCGACGCCGTTCGCCTTTGGCCGCAGGATTGTTATTTTTCTTGGCCGAGTCAAAGGGCTTGGGCGAATTCCTCATTGTGGATTCGGCAGGCACCCAAGTCAACGAAGCGGGAGCCGAACCCGCCGAAGCCATTCAATCCGTCGCCGAGAATCACGGATTCCGTCTCAGTCATGAAGCACGCGTGATCGATCCGGACGATTTGGAGGAATTCGATGAGATCCTGGCCCTTGATCAAGAGGCCTATGATCATCTCATCACACTCACCTCAGATCGGTCGCTTCTTCAAAAAGTTCGACTGCTTTCAGTGCATGACCCTCGCCCCAAGAAATCCGCTGAAGTGAAACTCGCTCAAAATCCGGGCGAAGATCAATTCGAAGAGCTCTACGAGCACCTTTGGTATTGCTGCCGTGGATTTCTCAAAGCGGTTGAAGAATAGGCTACACCAAAATGAGTCCGACTTTGATTCCGTTGGATTTCTCGAAAAAATTTCGAAACTCAGGATCCGGAGACTTCTGAAATTTTTTCACCTCAACATACGCTGGAATAGACGAGCCCACCCATTCTAACGAAACTTCCTGGCCTCCGGTTGCAGCCGCCTTTTGATTACAAAAAACAGCGACGTGGATGGGTTGCTTCCTTCGATGCGCTTCCAACAGTCCCAATGCACCGGTGGATAAAAATGAAAAATCGCCCGTAATCGCAAGCGTTCGGCATCCACTCACCGCCGCGCCGACTGCCATCGGAATGCTTCCTCCCATATCCGCAGTCACGTCCACCAAAAGGTGCGGGGGCAACCCGAAAAGTGAGGAGGTTCCGGCATCGCCCGTCACCCAATCAAAACCGATTTTCTTTAACTCAACCATCCAAGGCTCATAGCTCTCGGCGGTTGACCTTAAATGCGGCGGCAAACTCGCTGGACAATTTAAATCCGGCAAGGCTTCGGCAAAACGAAATTCACCGCCATTCGATTTTGCGGTATCTCGATCAGTGGATCGCCGCAATTGCCACTCGCTTTGCAAAGGATTGAGTAAAGCCGTTCTTTTTTCTATTTTAGGATAATGTTTGAAAGGAAGCGTCTTCCAATCGAAATCAATTCCCTGCGAAGTGCACAAGAAGGCCGGGACTCGGTATTTCTCTGAAAGGTGAAACGACTGCTCGATTGAATCGGCAACCCAAGCACCTGCGCCTTCGAGCATCTTTCTCGCACAAAATGCGTGATCCGATGTTTTCCCCGTCGGATCATCAAACACGATACCAACCATTGGGGCAGAAACCCCCGCACTCACACTGGCAATAACGGCATTCATTGCTTTCGCAACGCCATGCGATTTCATCAAACAAAAAGAAGGACGTCCGATCAAAGCCGCTCCATACGCCACTCCATAAGCGATCTCTTCATGAAACGAATGCATCGCATGAAAGCTTTCAGCCAGCGCCGTGGCTCCCGCACCGGGCACGTAAGTGATGAGCGGCTCCTTCCAAAGATCGGTGTATTGATTCATACCGACAAAAATAAACTGCGATCGTATCCAAGCCAAATAAAAATTGCTAAAATCATCCCATGCCCAATTTCTTTGCTAAAGAAGCCTCTCAAGCCTACGACGAAAAAAACCGCAAGCTCGCTCCGATTGCCGACGGCATGCATTTTCTGATTCGGCTCGTCCTCAATGGCCTACCGGTTCGTTCGCGAGTCTTGTGCGTCGGTGTCGGAACGGGTGCCGAAATTCTTTCTCTGTCTCAAGCCTTTCGGGAGTGGACCTTTTTAGGAATCGACCCCTCGGCCGAGATGCTCGAAGTCTGCACCGAACGGTTAAAAAACTCAGGCGTGCTCGATCGTTGCGAATTAGTTCAAGGTTATGTTCAGGATTTACCCCCCGAAGCAAACTTCGATGCGGGCCTCAGCATCCTTGTGGGTCATTTCGTCCAGCGCGAAGAGCGGCTGAGATTTTATCAAAACATCACTCGTCGCCTTCGGCCCGGTGGTTATTTCGTCAACACCGAAATCAGTTTTGATTTGGACTCGGCGGAATTCCCTTCGATGCTAAAAAGCTGGAAAGAGGTCCAATCGCTCATGGGCGCGACGCCGGAATCGCTTGCCTCGCTTCCGACACTACTTCGCGATCCGCTCACCGTGCTGCCTCCGGCCGAAACCGAAAGCCTGATTCAACAAAGTGGGATTCCGACGCCGATCCGCTTTTTTCAAGCTTTGATGATTTGCGGGTGGTACGGGGAAAAATGATCCCCGTTATTTCTTAGCGACCGTATCTTCCTTCAAGACGACCTTCGCGATCATGAAGACGACGAACGCCACGATCAGAAAATCGATCGCCGAACCAACTACTTTGCCGTAAAGAATTCCGTTGTAGCTGAGCTTGCGGATATCGTCCACATTGGCAGCTTTCAGAGCCGGTTGGAACACGAGCGGCATTAAAAGATCGTTGACGAGCGAAGAGACAAAATCGTTGAGCTTGCCGCCGATGATGACGGCGATGGCCAAACCGATGACTCCGTATTGCTTCAAGAACGCGATGAATTCCTTAACCATGACTTCTCCTTATTTTGAATGTTGAAAGCCTAAAAGGCGAGGAAAGAAAGCTCCCCTCCTCGCCTTCAAATTTTTAATGAACGCTGCTCAGCGAAGCAACAACGCGGCGATTTTTAGCGCGACCTTCGGCCGTAGCATTATCCGCGATCGGATTCTCGGGGCCGTAACCCTTTGAAGTCAACTGCTTCGCCGGAACGCCCAGCTTCTTCACCAGGTAAGTCACGACAGCCTTCGCCCGTGCCGCAGAAAGCTGGATGTTCGATTCTTTCTTGCCGCTGCTGTCGGTAAAACCTTCGATTTCGGCCTTCATGTCAGAGTGCGCTTTTAAAAGCTTTGCCATTTTAGCCAGCTCGCCTTGGTACTGCGGCTTCACCGTGGCTTTGCTCGCGTCAAACTGGATGTTGATCGTGAAATCGACTTTTTGATCGACCGGGCAACCGAGCGAGTTTACCTTCGCGTTCTTGGGAGTATTTGCACATTGATCGATGCTGTTGGCAACTCCGTCGTGGTCGTCGTCACCGTCGGCTTTTTCATTCGAAGTCATGGCCACGTTCGACGATGCATGAGCACCGAAGAAATAAGTGAAGTTCACTTGCGGCATGAAGCCATGCTCGTCGTGGGTTGCATCACCGTTGCCGTCGAGCCATGCCCATTTCGCCGTCGCACTCACGATCCAGTTTTCACAAATGGAGTAATCGAGGCCCAGTTTCGCGTTGAGCGTAAATCCGTCGTAATCGAGGCTCGAAAGATTCGTGCCCGAGGTCGTTGCGTAACCCGCACCGATTCCGGCTACCGGAGTCAGCTTCGCATTCGGAAGAAAGCGGTAGATCACGCCTAATCCGTAGCTATTGGTCGTCGGAGCACCTGAGTCGTAATGATAGCGATTGTAAGCGGCTTCGACTCCCCAAGCGTCAGAGAGATAATAGTCGGCATGGCCTTCGAGCGAATACCCCGTGTCAACCGGGTCGCTGAACGACGACGGAGCGACAGGGATCGCAAGACCCACGCCGGCACCGAGGCCAAGGCGTTTTTCGAGATGAACGGATTGAGCATGCCCGTTAGGCGCTAAGGTCATCAGACCGATGGCGCAAAGAGCAGAAATGCCTTTGATTTGCTGTTTTTTCATGATGTTGATTCTACCTTCCTGTTTTTTGAAATCATATTTCCAAAAACGGAAAAATAGTTCAATAGGAATCATCTGGGTGGTCGCCCGCTTTTCGTAAAGAATTGCGTCATAACAAATCCTCTAATCGAGACTCCGGCCGCCTGGTCCTTTGATCAAGGAGAAAGCGAAGTTCTTTTTGTTTCAGCGCCTTTCTTAAAAGCGGGCCTACTTCGTTCGGAAACGGGCGATTCAGCCAATCCAACCAGGGCCATCCATCCTTCGGATCAGGAATATCCCGCTCCAGTCCTGCTCGAGTGAACTGGATCGGAAAAGGAAGATGGGTTCTCCCGACGAGCCCGTGAAGTGTACTAAACGGATAATCCTCCACAGTCTCACACAAACCTCCTTTAACCGGATTTCGATAAACATATTTCAGCGCATGACCGTAATATCGGGAGGATTGAATCAAAGACCAATGATAACGCTTTCCAAAAAGTCGGCCCGAACGGCCAGACTTTTGATGTGTATGCAAGGTCAGATCGCTCATAAACCGATTCATGACTTTACCCAAATCAAACTCTTCGAAGGGAACCGTCATCAGAAGATGAAAATGATTCGGCATCAATACCAGCGCGTGAATCTCGACCTCATACAGAAGTTGAACGAGATAGCATTCCGAAGTCGTGAGTGTCCACATTTCAGACATGAGGATCGGAAACGCCTCCTTGTTATTCACGCGAGCGGTGATGTGATACGGAAAAACATCGGAACGAATAAGGTTTTTTCTCGGCATAGTATTGAGATCTAGGCAATCGACATGCCAAATCATCAAACTCGATGACGCGATCCTTTACGAAAAGCGGGCGACCACCCCGAGTAAGCGGCCGGCACCACAACGAGGGTCAAGAGTGTGGAACTGATCAAACCGCCGATCACGGCGACGGCCATTCCCGAGCGGGCCTTGGCCGCCTCTTCGAGCGGGATTGCAACCGGGATCATTCCCGCGATCAGGGCGAAGGTCGTCATCATGATCGGACGAAGGCGATTCCGTCCGGCATCCAAAATCGCGTCTTTCAATGATTTCGACGAGCGGATTCCTTTTTGAATGCGATCGACGAGCAAGATCGAGTTTTTCGCCGACACCCCCATCAACAAAATGCAACCGATCACGGAGTTGATTTCAAGCGGCATTCCCGTCGCAAAGAGCGCATAGAATGCGCCGCAAACCGCGAGCGGCAAGACCAGCATGATATTGAGCGGAATGAAAAAGGATTCGTAAAGACTCGCCAACACGAGATACATAAATCCGATCGAAAGAACGATCGCGATCAAAGCGCTATTCAGCAAATCCTGAAAATCACGGGTCTGCCCCGCGAACTCGAAACTCACATCGGCCGGGATCTGATCGCGGTGCGCGTCGAACCAATCGCGCGTCAGTTGAGTGGCCGCCGCCAAACCGTGGCCGTTCGGGTTCACATCGGCCGTGACTTCAATGAAACGCTTGCGGTTTTCACGCCGGATGTTCGACGGACTTTCGGTCATCCTCGGGGTCGCCACCGCGCTGAGCGGAACCAGACGATGGTTCAAGTTCGGAACCTTAAGGCTTCCGAAATCGCGAACGAGATCGCGCTGCTCGGGCTCCAGCCGCACCCGCACGTCGTACTGCTCGCCTTTTTCGTGATAGTGCGCCGGAGTATACCCCGCAAGCATCATGCGAAGCTCTTGCCCTACCTGGGTCGTAGAAATTCCGTAATCCTCGACCGCGCTAGGGCGAAACTCGACTTGCAACTCGTCGGCGCCTTTTCGGTAAGAACTGTCGACATCCTTTAGATCACCGCTTTTTTGAAGCGCGTCCATCAACTGCTGCGATACCTTTTGGATTTCACCCAGGTCGTGGCCGGTGACATTGACAGTAAAGGGAGTGCCCGCTCCCCCGCCGATATCGAGAATATCTTGAACGACTGCATGAATTCCGCCGAATGAGGCCAATTGTTCACGGATCGCTTCTTTCACCTCACCCGTCGATCGATTGCGATGATCTTTCAAAAGTACCAGGACCTGAGCCAGATTGCTTTCGCCGTGTTCTCCGCCGACGGTGAGGAGCGTCCGCTCGACCTCGCCGCGCGATCGAATGGCGGTATCGATTTTCGAGGCCAGCGCGTCGGTCTTAGCCAAAGACGTGCCGGACGGAGTATCGAGCAAGACCTGAAACTCGCCCGTTCCTGACGGCGGAACGAAGGATTTCGGAAGCAGCTGAAACGCGACTAAGCTCAGAACAAAAATCACGGCCGCCACTGAAAGCACCGATAAAGGATGCGCCACCGTTTTTTCGAGCACGCGTAGATAGGTCTTCTCTTGCCAAGCTTGAAACTTTTCAAATCGCGAACGAATCTGTGCTCGGTTTTTTGCGAAATACGCCGATAGCATCGGCGCCATCGTCAACGAATCCAAAAGGCTAATCAGCATGGCAAAACAAATGGTGAGCCCGAACTCTTTGAAAAACTGCCCGATGATTCCGCTCAAAAACGCAATCGGTCCGAATACCGAAAGCACGGTCAGGGTCGTCGCCACCACGGCGAGCGTCACTTCACGCGTCCCCTCGATCGCTGCATGCGTGGGCTCATCGCCCGCCTCGATGCGCTTAAAGATGTTCTCTCGAACGACAATCGAATCGTCGATCAATAACCCCACCGCAATCGACAGCGCGGCCAAGGTCGTGATGTTGAGTGAAAAATGAGCGATCCAAATCAGAAAAAATGCGCCAAACAGCGAATTCGGAATGGCGATTCCCGTGATGAGGGTGGAACGCACGCTCCCTAGAAAAAAGAACACGACTAAGATCGTGAGAATCACACCGATTTCAATCGCCGAAATCGCCTCGTGCGTGCCTGCGCGAATCGGTTTGGTTCCGTCGTGAACGAGAGCCAAACTCCAACCCGGGTATTTTGCCGAGTACTCGGCGTTGATCCGTTTCATTTCGTCACCGACACGATCGGCGATCGTTTGCGTGTCGCCGCCCGCCTGGCGATAAATTTTGAGGGTCAGGGCCTTCTGACCGTCGACGTAAACGCGGGTCCGTTCGTCTTCAAGGCCGTCTCGAACACGTGCCACGTCCGAAAGACGGGTCAGTACCTCGTTTCCTGAGAACCGAACCGGAAGCCGCGACAACTCTGAAAGCGAATCGAACTCACCCATTGAGCGCACTAACGTTGACCGCTCGTCGGTATCGACCTGGCCCGACGGAACATTCATCCCCGATTCACCCAGGCGTTGCACCACCTCGCCCACAGTCATCTGACGCGCATTTAATTGATTACGATCCAACTCGACCTGAATCTCACGCTTCCGACCCCCTTCGATTTCAACTAGGCCCACCTGCGGAATCTGCTGAAGGCGCGCGCGGATCTCGCGATCGGCAATCTCGGTCAACTGACTCTCGGGGATCTGCGCGGTCAATGAAAGCGTCAGCAAGGGAACGTCCGAAGGATTAATCGTCTGAATCGAGGGCTCCAATACACCCGACGGAAAATCGCGACGAACCCGGTTCAAGGCCTGAAGCACACCTTGCTCGGCGCGATTCGGATCGGTTGCCATCGTAAACACCGTCGTGACAATACCGACGCCCTGCAAGTTGTTCGAGCGCAGGCTTCGAACACCGGCCAAACTGCTCAGGGCATTTTCAAGCGGCTTTGAAATTTGATTTTCGACCTCTTCGGGCGCAGCACCCGGAAAAGGCACGACGACGTTCACCACCGGGAATCGCACGTCGGGATACAACTCGGTCGTCAGCCGAAAATACGAAAGAATGCCGAGCCCGAGCGTCAGCAAAAAAATGCAGCTCACAAACACCGGGCGCTTCACGGCCAAGCGAGGAAGATTCACCGCTCACCCTCCGTGCCCAGATAAAGTTTCGACTGCGCCCGAAGCCCCAAAAGCTGGCCCTGCAACTGAAGTCGGTTTTGCTCGGTCGTCAGGTAATCGAGTTCGTATTGGAACACCTGAAAGGCCACACTTCGGCCGTAATCGCGCTTTTTTCGCATGTCTTCGAACTTGCGGCGTTGCAGATCCTCAAGCCTCACCGCAAGCTTCAAGCGTTCGACCAGATCGTGAAATCGGGTTTTTAAGTCTTTCCACTCCATCTCGTGTTCGAACGCCTTGTGGTGGTAATCGAGTTCGGCCGCGTGAATTTTTCGCGCGTAACCGTCGCGGGCATCGCCCGTCGTCCCGAGATCGAGTGGCATGCTGAACGAGATTCCGGCAGCGAAGATCGAACCGAAGAAACTCAAATCCGGAAGCAGCTTTTCTTTCGCCACTTGATAGCCCGCCTTCGCGGCCTGCTCCTGTTGTTCGAGTGCTTTCAAATCGCCACGAACGGCGGTCGGACGCTCGGGTAACTTCCAATCATAAAACGCTTCGGGCTTGGGGAGTACGAGGGATTCCCTCACTTCATCGGAGTCGATCCCGCGAGCGGCATTGAAATCGCGGGCAGCACTTTTGGCTTCGCTGACGATCGACTTCAATTCAAGCTCTTTTCCCTGCACGGCGGCCTCGCTCAAAAGTGCATCGCTCGGGTCAATCAATTGTTTTTGCGCCTTTTTACGATCGAGACTCATCACCGATCGCGCGCGCGCCAAACTGTCTTTCGTCAACTGAATCGCTTCGCGAAGGATGGCGAGCTTCCAGTACCGGCCCTCGGCCTCAACGAGCGCCACACGCGCTTGAAAATCAGAGTCATAGGATTCCGCAAGCGATTGCGATCGGTTCACCTGTTGGTTGGCGCGATCCATCCGTCCGCCCCAGTTTTGCCAAAGTGACCATCGGAAGATCGGAACCGGATAAAGATTGGTCACGGTCGGACGATCAATCAACGGAGAAGATGTTCCGAGCAACATGTTCTGGCTGTAGTCCATCGAGAGTTGCAGCTGAATCCCCCACGGGGTCTGATCGCGAAGACCGACCGAGGCAAGCTTGCCTAGGGTGCGATCACCATAAAGCTCGGTCGAGAAGGTGTCGCGCGGATCGTAGGTGAATTGCAGATTCGCGAAAACCTGAGGCTTGAAAAACAGATCCGAGGCCTTGGCCGCAGCCAAGCTACCTTCGGCCGCCTCGCGCGCGGACTGATAGCCCTCATGCGAATGAGCCACTTCAGAAAGATAATCGTCGACCGAGAACGCATGCGAGGCACCACTCAAAACGATGCTGAAGAGAAAAAACGCACACGCTACAATCGGGGCCCGACTCATCCCACTCATGCTGGAATTTACATACCATGGCAATGCGCGGATTTCACATACTTTGTACTTGAAATCGAAGGGTTGGAACGATAAACCGACTTCTATGCAGGGGATTGATTTTTACCAACAACACCTCGACCGCGTCAGCCGGAGTTTCGCGTTTTGCATTCAAAAACTGAACGATCCGTTTCGCAGACACGTCTCGTTAGCGTACCTGCTTTGCCGCGTACTCGACACGATCGAAGATTCCGCCTGGACCACGACCGCAACGCAACTGCAACAATACGCTGCATTTGAGCAATTCTTAAAAGCGCTCCCCACGCCCGAATCGGTTCAGGCCTGGGCCAAGAATTTTCCGGCTTCGATTCCCGATTCGGAACGCGCGTTGGCGAACGATGCGCTCCTCTTGTTTCAAGACCTTCACGGTTTGCCGTCGACCGTGCAAGCGGCGATGCGCGATACCGTTTTGCGCATGGGCGATGGAATGAAGCATTACTCCGAGACTCAGGCCCATTCTGCCCCGAATCGCGCGGCGCTGAAGCTCGCCAACCTGAAGGAAGTCAACCAATACTGTTATTTCGTCGCGGGCATCGTGGGTGAACTTTTAAGCCGACTTTTCATCGCGTATCGCGATGATTTTCAAGCTCCGCCTGATTTCATGAAAAATGCGTTTCACTTCGGGCTTTTTCTTCAGAAGGTCAATCTTTTGAAAGATCAGCGCGGAGATGAAAAAGAAGGACGCTTCCTCGTCCCGAATCGTGAACACGTACTCGAAAGCCTGCGCAAAAACGCCATGGGATCTTTGCATTACCTCACTTCGCTACCGACCGACGAAGCCGGATACCGCACCTTCTGTGCGTGGTCACTCTTCTTGGGATTGGCATCGATGCCGACCATTCAAGAAAACTACGAAGCGCAAAACGGTGTGAAGATCTCGCGCGAAACGACGATGGCCTTACTTGCCGAAATCGAAAAGATGGTTCAAGACAACGAAGCCATCCTTCATTATGGCGAAGAGTGCTTGGGACTGATTCCGAACGCGAGCACACTGGCTTCTGAAACATCGGGCTCCGAAATGCCGACGCAAGGTGACTCCACCTGGTTTTCGAAAATCGCAGGCAATGCCTTGAACCGACAAGAGCTCACCGAGCTCGAAATTCTTTAACCTGAAAACCCCTGCTTCAATAGCCGTTCCCAAAAATTGGCTAGCTTCAAAGGTAAACCGCTGCTGCGAGCGAGAAACTTCGCAAGGCTCAAGGGCGATCGCACGATCGCAAGCCATCCCCCCTCTGGAATCGGATGCTCGGGATCGTCGCTGATCATGCGGATCACCGAAAACGGAATCTGAAACCGCGCCGCGACCCCGGCCAATGAATATGATTCCATGTCGATGGCTTCAGCTTCGGCCTGATTTTTCGCGCCCATGACTTCCGAGACTTGCTGAAGAGCAACCTCGCAGAACGAAGCGCGGGGTTCGATCTCAGCGAGGTCGATTTCAATCGATCGGCCCTCGAAAGAAACTTTTCGCGCGGTGATGACGTCTCCGATTTTTAAGTCTTGGCGGCGACTCCCCGCAAACCCCGTCGAAATCACTCGCGCGGGGCGCGCACCCGAGGCGATCGCCGATTCAAGTGCGCGGGTCAGCACTAATGCCGCCCGCTCGCCGCCCATGCCTGTTTTTAAAACTGAAGCACTCGTCGATGCCCCCGCCCTCTGAATCGCTTTCTGGCAAGCGCCCGCTTCAAACACGGTCGCCGCGCAAAGTAGAATCTTCATCGCACCCCCCTCGCGCCCGAACGGCGGTAGGCCCAAAGAATCGCGCTCAAGGTTGCGATCGTAACGATCAGGCTTGCCATCAAGAGTGGCCACTCTTGAATCCAGGCCGTCATCACCAGATTAAAAACAAGCACTCCGGCATACACGCCGAATGCGCCCCAGATCGCCGATCGCGTGAGTGGGTTTCGCTTCAACCGAAGCCGCGTAAATAAAAAAATCACGACCGATCCGACGAACCACCAGCCTAAAAAATTCGTGAGTGTTACCCCAAAGTAATTGCCGCCGTAGGGATAGTAATAAATCTTTCCCAAAAACCAGCGATCACCGAGTAAGGTGAGCGGGTCGATCACGACGTCTAATAACATCATTAAAAATCCGCCTAATAGAGCTGTTTTTGGCCATGAAAGTGTCGAATCCGGATTCGCCGGACGAAGCGTCGCTGCCGCGACGATCCAGCTAAAGTACGAAAGAAACACGAAGGAGAGCGAATCCCAAAACGGGATGTTTGAAATCCAAAGCTCGCGCACGCGGGTTTCATCGAGGTAGACGTACATCCCGAACGGAAACCCGTTACGGGTCGCACTGAATTCGCTCCAGTAAGCCACAAGGTAAGCCAAGATCAAAAATACGAGTGTTCCTTTTGCACGCAAGTGCTTCAGCGAAAAAAACAGAAAACAGACGAAGAAGGCATAAACATACGGACGATGAATCACCGTTCCCCATAGAAGTCTGAAAAACTCGCTCAGCACGAAAGCGTTCAAGCGCGAACCACCTCAAGATAACGGCCCAAAGCCATCATCGAAAAATACTGCGCGTACAAATGATAACGCAGATAAAAGTGTTTCGGAAAACCCGTTCCGGTAAAATGCTCATCCTTCCAGGTGCCGTTCTTCGCTTGCTGAAGCAACCATTGCACGCCTCGTTGAATAGACGGATGTTCGGGCGGAAGATAACTGAGTAGCCCCATCAACGCCCATGCTGTCTGCGACGGCGTGGACGAGCCCCGACCCATGAAGCTTTTGTCTTGGTAAGAGGCCACGCTCTCGCCCCATCCGCCGTCGTCGTTCTGGCATTCGATCAACCACGGCAACGCCCGTCTGACCATCGGATTGTGCGACAGCACGCCTTGCGCGGCCAAACCGCAAAGGACGTTGCTCGTTCCGTAAATATAATTCACGCCCCAGCGGCCGAACCAGGGACCCGTTTCTTCTTGCGAGGCCTCCAGGTAGCAAAGTCCTTCTTGGATCGAAGTCTCTAAACGAAATCGAAGATCGACGAAGGCATCCTCGACCGGAAGACGAACGAGCACATGACTGAACGCTTCGATCACCCGGCCCGTAATGTCGGGGCAGCTCTGATCGCAAAGCGCATCGATATCGGCAAACGGAATTTCATTCAAAAATTCGCGATTGTTGTTCACATCAAATGCGGCCCAGCCGCCGTCGCGATTTTGCATTCCTAGCATCCACTCAGCCGCCCGATGGATCGGCTTGCCCGTGACTGAAGTGGCATCTTGCTTCAAGATCGCCAGCATCACCGCTGCCGTGTCGTCCACATCGGGGTACCAGGTATTGTGATACTCAAACGCCCAGCCCCCCGAAACGAGGTCCGGCCGATATACCTTCCAATCACCGTAATCGACGTTGATCTGCCGATCGAGCAACCACTGAATCGCGTTTTGAATTCGCGGTTCTGAACTCGACACACCCGCATCGAGTAAGCCGATGCCCGCCAAGGCCGTATCCCAAACCGGCGACACGCAAGCTTGCATCCGAAATCCTTGTTCGTCTTGCCATGCAAATGCATCGACGGCTTGAATCCCGCGCTGAATTGCGTCGGCCTCGGCCGAATACCCATGAGCGAGCAAGGCCACGATACCGTTGAACATCGGCGGAAAAATCCCGCCCCAGTCGCCCGATTCTTCCTGGTGTTCAAGGATGAAGCGCACGCAGCGTTCGATCGCACGTTTTCGCAAGATCCGCACATGAATGCGCTCATAGTGCTTCAGCAAGCGATCCGACAAATTAAAAAGATGCTTGATCCCGGCGCGCGCGCTGACGCCGTATTGTCGTAACAGAGAAGTCCAAGGCGACGAATACGGCACGTTTTTATTTTTAGAATTGAGCCATAGATGATCGAGCCAGTCGTTGTGCTTCGATTTTCCGTTCGGAAGCGCGAACACCGGTCGATAATGAAACAAGATGAAAAGCGGAACCATCGTTCCGCGCGCCCAACTCGAAAGCGCATAGACGTTCACCGGCGATTGCGGCGGAAGCAAAATTGCTTCAGGCGGCAGGGCCGGAATCGCCTCCCACGGAACCAGCCCGAAGAGCGCGAAATGAATGCGGGTAAAGATTCGTACTTTTTCCATGCCGCCGTTTTTCAAAATGTAGGATTGAGCTCGCGTCAGCAGCGGATCGTAAAGGTCGACCCCTAAAATCCGAAGCGCAAGGTAAACTTCGGCCGTGCTCGAAACATCGCCCTTCCAGTTCTGGGCGATGCCGAAACTTCCGTCATCGTTCTGCGCACTCCGAAAATAACGGATCATCTCGGGCGCTCGCGCCGAATGATCGCGGCCCAGGATCTGATTCAAATACACGTACTCGGCCGTGATCGTCGCATTTGATTCGAGCTCGCCGCACCAATGATGATCTTGATGCTGAATCGAAAAAAGGTACTCCACGCCCTCGTGCACGGCGTTTTTGACGGCGATTTTGGCGACGTCTTCGAGCGGCGATTCAGAGATGCGATTTTCGGCGACTCTTTCGTTCATAAATCAGTTCGCGAAGCTCGATTTGAAAGAGCGAGCCATGTTCTTCACCGACGACATGCTGTCGGCGACGGCGGTCCCCTCGTATCCGCAATGGGTCATGCAGTTCGAACACTTGTCGTGGCGGCCGCGACCGTATTTTTCCCACTCGGTGTTTTCCATGAGCTCTTTAAAGGTCTTGGCGTATCCGTCTTCGCTAAAGAGGTAACATGGCCGCTGCCAGCCGAAGATGTTGTAATTCGGCATGCTCCATGGCGTGCACTCATACTCGATTTTGCCTTCCAAAAAATCGAGAAAGAACGGCGAATGATTGAACTGCCATTTCTTCTCGCCCCGACGAAGCGGTGCCAGCGTATCGCGGAAGAACTTGCGCGTTTGTTCGACCTTCAGGAATTTATCCTGCACCGGAGCCTTCTCGTAACTGTAGCCCGGCGAAATCATCATGCCATCGACCCCGAGTTCGGTCATCTGGTCGAAAAATTGTTGCAGATCGGCCGAAGGGTGCCCTTCGAAAATCGTGGTGTTCGTCGTCACGCGAAAGCCGCGTTTTTTTGCTTCTTTGATCGCCTCAACGGCCGTGTCGAAGGTTCCCGGGCGGCAGACCGAAGCGTCGTGATGCGGCTGAATTCCGTCCATGTGCACCGTGAAGGTCAGATATTCGCTCGGCGTGAAAAGATCGAGCTTCCGTTTCAGTAAAAGCGCGTTCGTACAGACGTAGAGAAATTTTTTCTTCGCGACGATCGCCTCGACCATTTCCTTAATTTGCGGATGAATGAGCGGCTCGCCGCCCGCGATGTTCACCATCGGAACCCCGCACTCGTCGATCGCAGCCAGCACCTGATCGACGGTCAGGTATTTCTTCAGCATTTCTTCGGGGTATTGAATTTTACCGCAACCCGCGCACGCGAGGTTGCAGCGGTACAGCGGATCGACCATCAAGACGAGGGGGAAACGCTTTTTCCGCAGCAGTTTTTGTTTGAAAATATAACTTCCGACGACGGCAGCCTGTTTAACGGGAATTGGCATAAAGTTTCCTTTCTTGAGCGAATTGAAAATAACCGTGGGCCTGAAACCATTGGAGCGCATCCCGGATCGGCTTTTCGATCGGGGTCTGGGGAATTCCCAGTTCGCGGATCGCCTTCGATGAATCAAAAAACATATATCGCTGCGACATCTTCACTGCTTCCAGAGCCACGGCGGGTTCGCGACGGGTGACGTGATTCGCCCATGCGGTCGAAACGGCACCGGTCAACCAAGCCAGCCGATACGGAATTCGAATGCCGGGCGCCTTCTTCGGGCAACCCTCGATTCCGATCTCTTCCGCCATCTTCGCAATCAAGCCGAGAAAGTCAATCATCGGAAGGTTCCGACTGCCCAAGATATAGCGTTCTCCGACGCGACCTTTTTGTGCAGCCAGCAGATGCCCCTCGGCGACATCACGAACGTCGATAAAGTTTAATCCGGTGTCGACATAAGCGGGCATTTTTCCCCTCACGAAGTCGACGATGATCCTGCCAGTCGGCGTCGGTTTTTGATCCCACGCTCCGATCGGAGTACTAGGATTCACGATCACAATCGGTAAACCCGTTTGCGCGAACTCAAGCGCCACCTTCTCGGCTTCGAGTTTTGAGCGTTTGTAATGGCTCGTCCACTGGCCCGGATCTTCGGCAGTTTCTTCATCGCAAGGCTTGGGCTGGCGCGAAAGCCCGATCGTTCCCACGGTCGAGGTGTAGACGATTTTTTTTGCTCCCGCTTTTTCAGCTGCCAGCAAAAGATGGCGCGTGCCCTGCACATTGCTGTCGTACAACTCGGTCGGATTGGCTGCCCAAAACCGATAATCGGCAGCGACGTGATAAACCTCTTCGCAACCCGCTAATGCCGGTGCCAGCGACGCCGGATCACACAGATCACCCGTGACGGCTTCAAACGCAGGACTCACGGGCAAATAACGTTTTTCAGAAGTGGGACGAACGAGGCCACGAACGTGGTATCCGCGATCGAGGAGCAAGCGCACGAGATTCGCGCCGACAAAACCCGTGACTCCGGTCACGAACGCTGTTTTGTTCATGCGGGTTCCGCCTCCTTACCTGCAATCCACTTTGAAACGACCAACCAAATAAAGGTGGCGTAAGCCGTTCCCATCAACACATCCACCACATAATGATGCTGAAGATAAACCGCGCTGAAACACATCAACAAATAAAACGCAAACGCAGGCAAGCACGCCAACTTCAATCGAGGAAGACTCATCGTGACCAGAAACACTAAAAAGGGATAGCTCACATGCAACGACGGGTACGCACCATAAACATCGACCCCGCGCCCGTAAACCTGATCAAAAAAATGCGTGCCTAAAATTTGATCAAATCGCGCGGCGGCTGCGGCACTCGGTCGAACGTCCATCCGCGCAGGCCCTAAGCCGTATTGGCTGACGTACCAAGGCGGCGCCGCTGGATAAATGAAGTACGTGATGAACCCCATCAGGTTTACCGCCAAAAACGACCAGCCGAATCGCTTAAGCCATCCCATGCGTTTCGAGAAAAAAAGATAAAACGCCATCAACAGGTACTCGCCTACGAAGACGAGATAGGCAAACCCACACAGTAGATCCACCGCCGTCCAGTGATGTAGGGCGAAAAATTCATTCGGGGTTAAACGCTTCACCACTCCGCCGACTTGAGCGTGAATGCCGAACCACGAAAGATCGCGCAAGTACGGTTCGGCCACCTTGACGTGCCCCTCGATTCCTTGCCAATAAAAGTAGCGCATGAAATCGAAAATCTGGCCGGTCAGAATGAACGGAAAAAACGAAACCAGAAAAGAACGGGTCTTTTGATTGTAAGAATCGAGCAGCACGAGTGAAGCGATCGCGACGTGATCGCCGCGCAGGCCTCCAAGATAAGCAATCAGCACAAGGTACCCGACGGCAATCAGCACCGGCCAAATCCGACGAGGCAGATTTTTTTCGGGCAGAAGCCACTCTAAAAACTGCGCCCAAGTGAAAGCAGGAAGCGATAAAAGCCGTGAAGATTCGCTCGTGGCACCGTCACTGAAAGTGACTTTTGACTTGGCTTTCATAGCGAACAGTCGTAAGACTGATTCCACGTAAATTCAAGGATTTTTCGGAGTTTTTGCATGACTTTTATCGACGCGATCGAACAGCATTTTGAAAGTTTTTTTCAACGCCACCTGACGAGGGGGGTAGAGTTCAGTTCCAAAATCGCGCAGTACCATTTTTCCACGGGCGGAAAACGCCTCCGTGCTTTGATTCCGCTTCAAGTGTTTCAGGCTTGTGGCGAAAATCCCGAAAAAGCGCTCGCACTCGGATGCGCGATCGAAATGATTCACAATGCGACTCTGGTTCATGACGATCTTCAAGACGGCGATACCGTTCGCAGAGGCAAGCCCACCGTTTGGAAAAAATGGTCACCGGCACAAGCGATCAACGGGGGCGATGCGATGTTCGAATTCGCCGTTGAATTGATTTCAGAGATGCCGATCGATCCTGCGCGTTTGATTTCGGTGATTCGCGCTGTCACTGCGGGTACACTTCGGGTGATCGAAGGACAGTCTCAAGAATTTCTGATGAAGGATGAACCCTTTCCCTCTTTTTCGCGTTACTTGGGAGTCATCGAAGGTAAGACGGCGGCGCTGATCGAGACTGCCGTTACTTCTGCGCTGATCGCACTGGGTAAACCTCAAGAAGTCGTTGCACTCGCCTCGAACGCAGCTTTGCAGATCGGCATTTTGTTTCAACTGCAAGACGACCTTCTCGACCTTTACGGGGAAAAAGGTCGCGATCGGGTCGGAAGCGACATCGCCGAAGGCAAGGTCAGTGCCCTGATCGCAGCCTTCTACGACCGCGCGTCGGAAGCCGAACGCGAACAGGTCAAAACCATCCTCACGAAAGGACGGGACGAGACGACCGATGACGACATCCGAACGGTCCTCAGCCTGCTGGAAAGCTCGGGGGCAAAACGGGAAGTCATCCAAAATGTTCAGACGATTCAACAAAATTTACGGGACCATGCGCTGGCCCAACACGAGCCAAAGGTCCTAGAATTGATTCAGGGCCTCTCAGCGGTTTTCTTGAAGCCGATTGAGGGCTTAATTTCGTAAAAACAATGGTTTTATTGACCTTTTCGCGCTAAGATGTTCCCGCATGGACATCCCACAGTTTGAAGGACGGAAGCGCGAGCACAT
>Ga0164242_10001369_pt1 | contig 28830 bp, 25 predicted proteins | sample OricomgcompostMG_FD_108783 | JGI IMG/M metagenome (GOLD analysis project Ga0164242, IMG submission 108783) | Miracle-Growth compost microbial communities from Emeryville, California, USA - Original compost - Miracle growth compost (MG) ...
CCGAGATCACCGGTCCGACCGACCGCAAGATGGTGATCAACGCGCTGAACTCCGGCGCGAAGGTCTTCATGGCGGACTTCGAGGACAGCAACACGCCGACGTTCGACAACCTGGTCACCGGCCAGGCCAATCTGCGCGACGCATGGCTCCGCAAGATCGACTTCACCTCGCCCGAGGGCAAGAGCTACGCGCTGAACGACAGCATCGCGACCCTGGTGGTGCGGCCGCGTGGCTGGCACCTGGACGAGCGGCACGTGCTGGTGGACGGCACCCCGGTCTCCGGCGGGCTGTTCGACTTCTGCCTGTACATGACCACCAGCGCCCGGCACGCGCTCGATGCCGGTGCCGGGCCGTACTTCTACCTGCCGAAGCTGGAGAGCCACCTCGAGGCACGGCTGTGGAACGACATCTTCGTCGCCACCCAGGACGCGCTCGGCATCCCGCAGGGCACCGTCCGGGCGACTGTGCTGATCGAGACGATCCTCGGCGCGTTCGAGATGGAGGAGATCCTCTACGAGTTGCGCGAGCACTCGTCCGGGCTGAACGCGGGCCGCTGGGACTACATCTTCTCGGTGATCAAGAAGTTCCGTACCCAGGGCACGGCGTTCCAGTTGCCGGACCGGGCGGCAGTCACCATGACCGTGCCGTTCATGCGGGCGTACACCGAGTTGCTGGTGAAGACCTGCCACGCGCACGGCGCGCACGCGATCGGCGGGATGGCCGCATTCATCCCGAACCGGCGCGACCCGGAGGTCAACGACCGGGCGCTCGCCGCGGTGCGAGCGGACAAGACCCGCGAGGCCGGCGACGGCTTCGACGGCTCCTGGGTGGCGCACCCGGACCTGGTGCCGGTTGCCCTCGAGGTCTTCGACCAAGCGCTCGGGGCGACGCCGAACCAGCTTGGCCGGCAGCGTCCGGAGGTTCAGGCCGACGGCGCAGCGCTGATCGACATCGCCGCCACGCCGGGTGAGGTCACCGAGGCCGGGCTGCGCAACAACATCAGCGTCGGTATCCAGTACCTGGAGTCCTGGCTGCGCGGCACCGGGGCGGTGGCGATCTTCAACCTGATGGAGGACGCGGCGACCGCCGAGATCAGCCGCTCGCAGGTCTGGCAGTGGGTGTTCAACGGCGTGAAGACCGCCGAGGGCACCACCATCACCCGCGAGTACGTGCTCGAGCTGGAGGACTCGGAACTGGCCAAGGTTCGCGAGTCGGTCGGCGCCGAGACCTTCGCCGCGGGGCGGTACGAGGATGCCCGCAAGCTGTTCGAGCAGGTCGCGCTGGCGGAGGACTTCGTCGAGTTCCTGACCCTCCCGGCGTACGAACTACTGGGGTAATCGATGCAGGCTGACGCGCGCCCGGCGGCACCGGAGCTGGACCGGCTGGTGCCGCGGCTGCGCGCGTCCGTCGGCCCGTCCCGGGTGCTCACCGACCCGACGCAACTGCGCACCTACGAATGCGACGGGCTGACCACGTTCCGGGTGCGACCGGCCGTGGTGGTGCTGGCGGAGAGCCGCGAGCACGTGATCGAGACGGTCCGGCTGTGCGCCGAGCACGGCGTGCCGTTCGTCGCGCGGGGTTCCGGGACCGGGTTGTCCGGCGGAGCGCTTCCCACTGCGGACGGTGTGCTGCTGGTGCTGTCCCGGTTGCGCGCGGTGCTCGATGTCGACCTCGACGACGCGCAGATCACGGTCGAGCCCGGGGTGATCAACCTGCAGGTGACCCGGGAGGTGGCCGCCGCTTCGCTCGCCTTCGCGCCGGATCCGTCATCCCAGCAGGTCTGTTCCATCGGCGGCAACGTCGCGGAGAACTCCGGCGGCGCGCATTGCCTGAAGTACGGCTTCACCGTCAACCACGTCCTGGCCGCCGAGGTGGTGTTGGCGGACGGTGAGGTGGTGACCCTCGGCGGCAGCGCGCCCGAACACCCGGGCTACGACCTGCTCGGCGCGTTCATCGGCAGCGAGGGGACCCTCGGGGTGGCCACCCGGGTCACGCTGCGGCTGATCCGCACGCCGGAGACCGTGCAGACGATGCTGGTCGGGTTCCACAGCATCGCCGCGGCCGGGGACGCGGTCAGCGACATCGTCGCGGCCGGCATCGTCCCGGCCGCGATCGAGATGATGGACGCGCTGGCGATCGAGGCCGCCGAAGCCGCCGTGCACTGCGGCTACCCGCCCGGCGCCGCTGCCGTGCTCGTTGTCGAGCTGGACGGCCCGCACGCCGAAGTCACCCACCAGTTCGCCGAGGTGGAGCGCCTGGTCGCTGCCCGCGGCGCGTTCGCGATCCGCATCGCCGCGGACGACGAGGAGCGGATGACGATGTGGCGTGGTCGCAAGTCGGCCTTCGCCGCAGTGGGCCGCATCAGCCCGGCGTACTTCGTCCAGGACGGCGTCATCCCGCGGACCCAGCTCGCGAACGTGCTCGACGAGATCGACCGGATGGCCCAGGCCAGCGGGCTGCGCGTCGCGAACGTCTTCCACGCCGGCGACGGCAACCTGCACCCGCTCGTCCTCTTCGATGACGGCGTGCCCGGACAGGCCGAGGTCGCTGAGGAGTTGGCCGGAGACATCCTTGACCTGTGCATCGACCGGGGCGGATCGATCACCGGCGAGCACGGGGTCGGCTTCGAGAAGAAAGGCAAGATGGCGAACCAGTTCAGCCCGGACGACCTGGACGCGATGCAGCGGCTGCGCTGCGCCTTCGACCCGGCCGGGCTGGCGAACCCGGGCAAGATCTTCCCCACCCCGCGGCTGTGCGGCGAACGGCCGGGACCGCGAACCGGGGAACACCCGCTGTCCGCCGCCGGTATCGCCGAGGTGTTCTGAGTGCCGGCATCCGCGTCGGCGACGCGCCCCGGCGCAGCCGCTGACGCCGTCGACGGCCAGGTCCCGGCCACCGTCGCCCGCCCGGGCAGCGTCGAGGACACGGTCGATGTCCTGCGCGAGTGCGCTGCCGAGGGGCGCAGCGTGCTCCCGCACGGCAACCGGACCAAGCTCGACTGGGCCGCGCCGGCCGGAGCGGTCGATGTGGCCCTCGACCTGCGCGGGCTGGACCGCGTGGTCGACCACGCCGCCGGCGACCTGGTGGTGGTGGCCGAAGCCGGGGTACGGCTGGCCGACCTGCAGCAACAGCTGGCCCGGTCCGGGCAGATGCTGGCACTGGACCCGTGCGAGCCGGGGGCGACGCTCGGCGGCATCGTGAGCGCGAACGCGTCCGGCCCGCGCCGGCTGCGCTACGGCACCGCACGGGACCTGCTGATCGGCATCACCGTGGTGTTGCCGGACGGCACCCGGGCGGTGGCCGGTGGCCGGGTGGTGAAGAACGTCGCCGGATACGACCTCGGCAAGCTGTTCATCGGCGCGCACGGGAGCCTCGGTGCGGTCGTGACGACCACCTGGCGACTGCACCCGCTGCCGCGCGCGCTCGCCACGGTCACGGTCGAACTCGACCGGGCCGTCGATGCCGCGTCCTGCGCGCGGCTGCTGTCGCACTCTCCGCTGACCCCGACCGCGGTGGAACTGAGCGCTCGCACCGGCGCCGGCGCCAGCCTGCTGGTGCTATTCGAGTCGATCCCGGAATCGGTTGCGGCGCAGGCTGAAGCAGCCGTGGCGCTGCTCGGCGGCGGCGCCATCACGACGGAGCTGCCGGCCGACTTCGGGGAGCGTCCCGTCGACCCGGACGCGCTGGGGGTACGGATCGCGCATCCGCCCAAGGCGCTGCCGGTGGTGCTGGCCGCGCTGCCGGCGGGGACCGAGGTGCGCGCGTCCGCCTGCTCCGGCATCACGTACGCCGCCATTACCGGCTCCGCTGTGGCAGCGCTCGACCGGCTGCGCGCCGCGCTCGGACCGGTCGGTGGCAACGCGGTGGTCGTCGCGGCACCGGTCGACCTGCGCGGACAGGTCGACCACTGGGGACCGGTCGGCGACAGCCTGCCGCTGATGCGCCGCGTCAAGGACGAGTACGACCCGCAGCACCGCTTCGCCGCGGGCCGCTTCGTCGGAGGGATCTGATGAGTACGAACGCCGAGGACACCGGCACCGACGGCACTGCCGGCCGACCGGCCGGTTCTGGTCGGCCGGCCAGCATCGACGCCGCGACGGTTGGTTCGGGCCCGGCGCCGCGGGCGCTGCCGCTGATCCCGGCGTTCGACGCCGACCACCCGCCACAGGCCGCGCTGGTGGCGGACTGCGTGCACTGCGGATTCTGCCTGCCGTCGTGCCCGACCTACAGCCTGTGGGGCCAGGAGATGGACAGCCCACGCGGGCGCATCGACCTGATCAAGGAGGGGCTGGAAGGGGAGCCGCTGTCCGTGTCAGCGGTACGGCACCTCGACCAGTGCCTCGGCTGCCTGGCGTGCGTCAGCTCCTGCCCCTCCGGGGTGCGCTACGACCGGCTGCTGGAAGACACCCGCGGCCAGATCGAGCGGCGGGTGCAGCGCCCGCGGGCCGAGCGCCTGCTGCGGAAGTTGATCTACGCGTTGTTCCCGCATCCGCGCCGGCTGCGGGCATTGCGCGGACCGCTGCTCCTCTACCAGCGCTCCGGGCTGCGCCGGCTGGTCGCGCGCAGCGGCCTGCTGAAGTTGCTGCCGGCGCCGGTGCAGGTCCTCGAGACGCTGGCCCCTCGGCTCGGGCCGATGCCGTCGCTGCCGGAACACACGCCCGCGGTCGGAACCCGCCGCCGCACCGTCGGGTTGATCACCGGGTGCGTGCAAGGCGCGTTCTTCCCCGACGTCAACGCCGCCACCGTCCGGGTGCTCGCGGCCGAGGGCTGCGACGTGGTCGTGCCTGCTGCCCAGCCGTGTTGCGGCGCGCTGTCGGCGCACGGTGGCCGGCGGCAGGAGGCACTGCGGTACGCGCGCCGGATGATCGAGTGCTTCGAGGCCGCCGGAGTCGAGACGGTCGTGGCGAATGCCGCCGGTTGCGGCTCCAACCTCAAGGAGTACGTGGACCAGCTGGCCGACGACCCGGCCTGGGCGCAGCGCGCCGCGGCGTTCTCCACGGTGGTTCGGGACGTGTCCGAATTGCTCGACGAGCTCGGCCCGGTCGCACCGATGCACCCGCTTCCCGTCACCATCACCTACCAGGACGCCTGCCACCTCGGGCACGCACAGGGAGTCCGTGCGCAGCCGCGGCGGTTACTGCAACGCATCCCCGACCTGCAGCTGCGCGAGATCGCCGACGGACAGATGTGCTGCGGCAGCGCGGGTGTCTACAACATCCTGCACCCGGATACCGGCCGGGAACTCGGCGAACGCAAGGCACAAGCGGTCGTGGACACCGGTGCCGAGCTGATGGTCACGGCCAACCCGGGCTGCTGGATGCAGGTGGCCACCGCGCTCGGCGCGCGCGGCCAGCGGATGCCGGTCGCGCACACAGTGCAGGTGCTCGACGCGTCGATCCGGGGCGTGCCGGTCGACGAACTGACGACACAGGGCCTGGACGGGCCGGGGGCCGCGCTGCCACCCGTGGGTTCGCGATGAGCGCCGGACGTGATATGCCTGACCCCATCCCTACCCCTTGGAGACACCTGTGACCTTCACGCCGCCCAAAGAACTGCTGATCGAGTCAGACGGCCCGGTCCGCATCCTGACCATGAACAACCCGGACATGCTGAACGCGTTCATCGACCCGCTGCACGACGCGATGGTGGACGTCTGGCAGCACCTGGCCACCGACCCAGCGGTCCGTGCGGTGGTGCTGACCGGCGCGGGACGCGCCTTCAGCGCCGGCGGGAACATCCCGGGCTTCGTCCGGGACTACGAGGACGCGGAGCACCGCCGGGCGTCGCTGCGGGGCGCGCGCCGGCTGGTCGACCGGATGCTGGAGTTCCACCTCCCGGTGGTCGCCGCGGTGAACGGTCCCGCGGTCGGCCTCGGTTGCAGCGTGGCCGCGCTCTGCGACATCGTGCTGATCGCCGACACCGCGTTCATGGCGGATACGCACGTGAACGTGGGCCTGGTCGCGGGTGACGGCGGCGCCATGTCCTGGCCGCTGATGATGAGCATCCTCAAGGCCAAGGAGTACCTGTTCACCGGTGAGAAGATCCCGGCTGAGCAGGCCGTCGCAATCGGGCTCGCGAACCGCGTGGTACCGGCGGACAAGCTGCTCGAGGAGGCCAAGACGCTCGCGCACAAGCTGGCGGAGAAGCCGGCGCAGGCACTGCAGGACACCAAGCGTGCGGTGAACCTGCACCTGCAGCAGGTCGCGCAGACCGTCCTGCCGTTCGCGCTCAGCGCGGAGTCGGAGTCCTTCGGCACCGACGACGTGCGCAAGATCTCCGAGTCGTTCAAGGCGAAGTCAAAGTAGCTGGTCCACGTAGCTGGGTCCGAGCGACGAGAGACGCCGGAACGCCGCCCGCGCTTGGCGCGTGGCGGCGTTCCGGCGTCTTGACCTCGTCAGCCCTCGTCGTTGACCCAGCGCATGAAACGGTGCAGCGGGATGAAGCCGTCGTGCGGGAAACCGACCGCCATCTGCCCGGCACCGCCGAGCGGGACCACCCGCTGCACCCCGGCCGAGGCGAGCGCGTCGCGGACCTCGGCCTTGCGCTCCGGCGGGTAGACACCGACGGTCTGGGTCGCGACGTCGGCGTAGCGCACGGCGTCCCGCAGCGACTCGACCGGGACCACGTTGACGATCTTCCCGCTGGGATGCAGGTCGATCGGCTCGTCGGAGCGGATCACCAAGCCGGTGCCGTCGTAGTTGCCCCACAGCCGGTAGAGCTTCGGCATCTGCCGGAGCACCTCCAGCTCCTCCCGAACGTCCACCGGGACCGGGACACCGGTGGCCGAGGCGGTACGGCGCTCGACGCCGAGTCGACCGGCAAGCGCCTCGCAGTAGCGGTCGATGTCGGCCAGCCCGCCCTCGATGTACTGGAACCGGGACGAGACGCAGGCCTCCTGGTTGTAGAGGGTGGCGTCCGTCGCGGCCGCGTCCGCGGCCTCGGCGATCGTCTCGTCGGAGCCGAACACCTCGCGCCCGATGAACGAGATCGAGGTCTTCGGGTCGAAGGACACGAGCTCGAAACCGGGCCCGATGTACTGCAGCGCACCGCGGATCGTCGCCTCGCCACCCCAGGCGATCAGCTTGTCGAAGAACTGCGGACGGAACAGGATGCTTTCCACCGCGGTGTCACCGCCGCGCCAATACGCCGCCGAGAACGAGCGCACCACCGGGTGACCGGGGAACAGCACCGCCATCGTGCGCAGCACCGCCGTCGTGGTGAACAGGTCGTTGGACGGCAACTTGAACAGGTGCACGCCCTTGGTCAGCGCGCAGCGCACGATCGACGACGGGCCGAGCCCAGGGGCGTTGCCGGCCAGGATGTGCACCAGCCGCGGCGGGAACGCGCGCACCTGGGTGGTGCGCCCGTCGTGGCCGCGGCGCGGCACCCAGCCGTCCACCACCGCGGCGCCGCCGAGCTCGTTGTCCAGCTGGAACTCGATCCGGTCCCGGTCGAACAGCTGCCACAGGTCGGCGTAGGCGCGTTCGAAGATCCGGGCATTGTGCGGCGCGGTCGCGGTGAGCGACTCCCGGGCCTCGGCGAGATGGCCGAAGGTGTCGTCGCGGAGCGCCTTCCCGGTGGCCACCAGCAGGTCGATGATCTCGGCCGCGGGCAGGTCGAACGCGGGTCCGGGTTCGAGCCGCGACCAGACCAACTCGTCGAGCTCGAGCCGCGGCGTCGCGAACTGCTGGCCGCCGGCCGGTCCGTACACGGCGTCCGTACCAGCGCGCGGAACACCCTGAAGGACATGCCAGACGGGCAGGACTGCGGTGTCAGCGGCGGTCATGCGCCGACCACCCCGCGGATGTACTGCTCGATAGTGCCGCCGCAGGTGAGCTTGTCGTCCGCCCCGCCGCTGAGCTCGCTGTAGCGCTGGATCGAGTCCTGGATGATCGGACCCGGCCGGCCACATTCGCACGGCGCGGTGTAACTCGCGACGGCCTGGTCACCGCTGACGATGCCGCCCCAGCGGCTCTGCCAGCCCGGATCGTAGAACGCGACACGGCCCGTCACCCAGCCATCAGCGCCGGGCTCGACCAGCCGCTCACCGCTCTCGTCGAGCATGAGCAGCGTCATCCACGGCGCGACGTGGTACATCCCGGCCTCGCACATCGGCGCGACCGTCGAATACTCCGACATCGAGTACAGCTTGGGACGCTGGACGTCACCGAGGAAGCGGGCCATCTGCTCCTGGTAGTCCGGCGGCAGCGTCATGCCCTTGAGACCGCCGGTGATCGACGCGACCGTCCCCGGGTGGAACGAGCCGTCCGGGATGCCCTTCTCGCGGGCCAGCTCCATGAGCCGCCACCACGTCGACCAGGGTCCGAGCACGTACTGCGGCTCGTCCCGGTAGCCGAGCACGATGTCGGTGATCCGCCGGATCGCCGCGTCCATCCGGATCCGACGCTGTTCGTCCTCGGCGCCGGCCGCGGCCAGCTCGGCGGGCGTGATCGATCCGTCGGCCATCGCCTTGCGCAGCGCCGCCGCCCGGATGTTGTCGCTCACTCGCATCGGCTCGTCGGTGAGGGTGTGCGACGCGCCCGGGCGGGCGAAGGCCCGGGTGTAGGCCTTGAACCCGTAGCAGTACCGCATCGGTGCGTTGCCCGGGACCAGCAGCACGATCGGCCGGTCGTTACGCGCCGGGATGACCTGCGGGTATCCGACGAAGGCGAGCGACATGCCCTGCGACATCGCCACGTCGGCGTCGTCCATGAGCAGGAACGAGTTCTTGCCGGTCGTGCCGCTGGTGGCGACGAGGTGGTAGCCGTGCTCCTTGAGCCGCTCCAGCCAGCCGTCGACGTCGGTGACGTCCGACACGTCCACGTCGCTGATCTTGGGCGTGGTGACCGTTTCCAGCCACAGCGACAGCCGGTCCCACTGTCCCTTGCTCACGAACGAGGCCGGGTAGCTCTTGTACGTCGCATGGCTGAACAGCAGCGGAACGAGGTCCTCGCGCGACTTGATGGTGGTGATGCCGACCTCGTCGCAGCGCTGGTCGAGCACCGGGATCTGCGGCCGCTGACCCTCCAGCCGTTCGTTCGCCGCGGCGAGCTGCAGGTCCTCCAGGTCGGCGGCATCGAGGCTATGCCGGATCGGGTCCGGAGCCTTGGTCAGGTCGAGCAGTTCCTCAAGCGCGGTCATGAGGCGCCTTTCTCCTTGGGGACGGGGGTCGGGACGAGGGCGCGAGCAACATGCCGCACGCGATGTCGACGAGGTCGACGACGATCGCCTCCACGTCGTGGGATCCGTGGCCGGACTTGGCCGCTCGCCACTGGACACCGGCGAGCGCAGTCACCACGAGCTTGGTGACCAGGTCGAAACGACGCCGGAAGAGCCCATCCGGCAGATCGGGCAGCAGGTGGCGCAGTTCCTGGCGGGCCCGCAGGAACGACCCGTTCACATCCGCGCCGAGCACCCCGTCGTAGCGGACGTGGTCGCTCTGGCAGCGAGCCAGGAAGATCAGGAATCCGTTGCCGTCGAGCTGGTCGGCGAGCGGGCTGACGATGGCTTCCACGGTGGCGCGCAGCGGGTCCGCCGCGTGCACCGCGCGCTCCAGCAGCACCAGCCGGCGCGCGGTGATATCCGCCGTATGCCGGCGAAAGATCGCCAGCACCAGCGCTTCCTTGTCACCGAAGTAGTACTGCGCGGCCGCGGTGTTACGGGTGCCGGCGGTGGTGGCCACCTCGCGCAGCGAGACCGCGTCGATGCCGCGCTCGGCGAACAGCCGCTGCGCGGTGGTGATCAGCAATTCCTTGGTGGCCCGGCCTGCCGCGTATCCCTCGTGTGCTTCCGGCGGCGGCTGGCCGCGGTGGCCGCGGTGGCCGACGGTCGTCACCGGCGCACCTGCGTCCTTGAGCACCGCTCGAATATATTACAGATGCATTATTTTCGACAAGACGCTTCGCCGACCGTTCCGTCCGCGGCCGGCGCCAATTACCGGCGCGGTAACCTCGTCCGCATGACGAGTACGAGCGAGCACGCCGCGCAGATCCCTACCGGCCTCGACGGTGTCGAGGTCAGCCTCGATGATCACATCGCCACGGTGACGTTCTCCCGGCCGCCGAACAACTTCTTCGACCTCGAGTTGGTCAGTGCGCTCGGGGACGCGTTCGAGTCGCTCGACCGGGTTCCCGAGTGCCGGGTGATCGTGCTGCGTGGCGAGGGCAAGCACTTCTGCGCCGGCGCCAAGCTCGGCGCCACCGAGGAGGACCTGATCTCGACCGCCAAGGGTGCCCAGAACCCGCTGTACGAGCAGGCGGTCCGGCTGGCCGGTTGCCACGTGCCGGTGGTGGCGGCCGTGCAGGGCGCCGCGATCGGTGGCGGCCTGGGCCTGGCGACGGTCGCCGACTTCCGGGTCGGCGCTCCGGAGGCCCGTTTCGCGGCGAACTTCTCGCTGCTGGGCATGCACCACGGCTTCGGCCTCACCGTCACACTGCCGGACATCGTCGGGCAACAGGCGGCGCTGGACCTGCTCTACACCGGCCGCCGGGTCGGTGGTGAGGAAGCGCTGCGGATCGGGCTGCTGGACCGGCTCGTCCCGGCGGACCAGGTCTTCGCGGTGGCCCACGAGCTCGCCGCCTCGATCGCCGCGTCGGCACCACTGGCAGTGCGGGAGATCCGCAGCACCATGCGCGGCGACCTGGCCGAGCGGATCGGCAAGGCCACGCTACGAGAGCACACCGCGCAGCGCGAGCTACGCAAGACCGACGACTACCGCGAGGGCGTCACCGCCTACGGCGAGCGGCGGTCGCCGAACTTCCAGGCCCGCTGACCGGCGGCACGGTCGTCGCCTCCGACCGGGTCTGGGTCAGAATCGTGCGGCGACTGCCTTGACGTTCAGGAACGACATCAGGCCCTCCGGCCCGTACTCGCGCCCGAACCCGCTGCTCTTGACCCCGCCGAACGGCGCGTCGAGCGCCTGAGCCGCGCCGTTGACCCGGAAGCCGCCGACCCGCACCCGGCCGGCGACCGCCAGACCGACCTCCTGATCCGCGGTCCAGACCGAGCCGGCCAGGCCGTATTCGGAGTCGTTCGCGATCCGCACCGCATCGTCGAGATCCCGGTAGGCTTGGACCACGACAACCGGCCCGAACACCTCCTCGCGGGCGATCCGCATGTCGGAGGTGACCCCGGTGAAGACGGTGGGCTCGACGTAGTAGCCCGTTGTCAAGCCGGCCGGCCGGCCACCGCCGACGGCGACCCTGGCGCCTTCGGAAGTCGCGATGTCGAGATAGCCGAGTACCCGGTCACGCTGTCGGGCGGAGACCAGCGGCCCGACCAGCGTCTCCGGCTGCCACGGATCGCCAACCGGCCACTTCGCCATCGCTGCCGCGAACTTCTCGACGAACTCGTCGTGCCGGTCGGCGGACACCAGCATCCGGGTCTGGGCCATACAGGACTGGCCGGTGTTCCCGATCGCCATCGGCACCAGCCGCTTGATGCTCCAGTCGAAGTCGGCGTCGTCGAGCACGATCGCGGCCGACTTCCCGCCGAGTTCCAGGGTGAGCGGGGTGAGCCGCTCGCTGCAGCGGGCCATAATCGCCTTGCCGGCGCGGGTACTGCCGGTGAACACGACTTTGTCGATCCCGGGATGGCCGACGAGGTGATCGCCCACCTCCGCGTCGCCGGCCACGATGCTCACCACACCGTCGGGGACACCGGCTGCCTGCAGCGCCTCCGCCAGCAGGTACCCATCCAGCGGAGTCTCCGGTGCGGCTTTCACGATGATCGAGCAGCCGGCCACCAGTGCCGGGGCGAGCTTGTTCATGATCGAGCGCAGTGGTGCGTTCCAGGGCACGATCGCGGCGACCACACCGAGTGGCTCGTGCCAGACCTGGCTCGAGCCGCGTCCCACCGTCCGCGTCTGGACGAACTCGTGGTGCTCGGCCAGGTCGGCGTAGTAGCGGAGCGCGGCGATCGGGATCACCACGTGGTCGGCGGCACAGAACGCCACCGGCGCGCCCATCTCGGTCGTGATGACCTCGGCGATCTCGCTGGACCGGGCATCGAGCGCGTCCGCGACCGCGCGCACCACCGCAGCGCGCTCGGCCGGCGTCCGCCGAGGCCAGTCCCCTTGGTCGAATGCCTGACGAGCGGCGGCCACCGCGGCGTCGACGTCCTGCACGGATCCCATCGGAACCCGCGCCACGACCTCTTCGGTGCTGGGACTGGTGACGTCCAATGTCGCCTTGGTCGCCGGGGCTACGAACCGGCCCCCGATGAACAGGTCGTCGCGGTCGTACCGCTTGGTGGTCGCAGGCTTGGCGCTCATGTCAGATCATTCCGCTTCCGAGGACAGGGACTTCCACCGGAAGCCCTTGGCGACTGCCGGGTCGTACAACTCGGCGAACAGGCCACCGGTCAGACCGGCGTCGACGAACAGGCTGGTGCCGTTGACGAAGCTCGCCAGCTCGCTGTTCAGGAAGACCATCGGCCAGGCCTGTTCGACCGGATCAGCCAGCCGGCCCAGCAGTTTCGGGTAGGCGCGCAGCGCGTCCAGGCCGCCCTCCTTGGCCTTCATCACCTTGGTGAAGTCCGGGGTGGCCGCGGTCTTGGTCCCACCCGGGTTGATCCCGGTCAGGCGCACCCCGGCGCTGATGCTGGTAACAGCGCGGGCCGCGACGTAGGCATTCACCGCTTCCTTGGAGAAGTCGTACGGGTAGCCACCCCGTTCCAGGTTCTTGACGCCCCAGGCACGGGCCGCGTCGGCGTCCGGGGTCTCGAGCAATTCGTTGAGCAACGGGATGTGCCGTTGCCAGGACACCCCCGAGGTCGAGCCGACACAGCAGACCGCACTGCCGGCCGGCATCAGTGGCAGCACCGTCTCGGTGAGCAACCGCAGCCCGATGAAGTTCACCGCGAGGACCTGCTGCGGGTCGAAGGTGCCGGGGATGCCGGCGCAGTTGAACAGGGCGTGGATCTCGCCGCCGACCGCGTCGACCAGGTCCAGCACCTGCCGGTCGTTCGCCAGGTCCACCGTGTGCCGGGCCGCAACCCCTGCGACCGGAGTCTCACGCAGATCCACCGCGTGCACCTGGGCACCGAGCCCGACCAGCAGCTCGGTGGCGGCGGCGCCGATGCCCGACGCGGCTCCGGTGACGATCACGCGCTTGCCGTCGTAACGAAGGGCGTCGCGCAGCTCTGGCACGGTGTCTCCCAGCGGTCGATGCGGAGCGGTTTCGAACAGTAGCCTAGTTGATCCCCGCCATCGGCCGGTCGGCCGGGGCGACCTGCTCCACCGCCGCGATGTACCGGCGCGTCAAAAGCTCCGCCCGCTCCGCGTCGCGCTGCTCGATGGCGGCCACCAGCGCGCGGTGCTGGTGCGCAACCCAACGGGCGCCGGCCTCCGGCTGGCGCACCTGCAGGCCACGCGCCCGGACCAGGTCGACCAGGACCGGCACGAACAGCGCGAGCGCCGGGTTACCGGACAGCCGGGCGATCTCGGTGGACAGGCTCGGCCGCTGCGCGTCCGGGCCGCCGGTGACGAAGGCCGGGCCGGTCCGCTCCTCCGCGACCAGCACCTGCCGAAGCCGCGCCACCGCATCCGGACTCGCTGCGGTCAGCAGACCACGTACCGCGAGGACTTCCAGCGGCGCCCGCACCGCGAAGATCGCCTGTCGGCTGGTCCCGGCGTGGTCGAGCCAGGCCCGGGCCGCGTCGCGCAGCGCGGTGGGGTCCGGCGCGACGATCACCAGTCCACCGCGGTTGCCGCGCCGTGCCTCGACGGCGGACCAGCTCTCCAGCAGCCGTACCCCCTCGCGCAGCGCGGCCCGGCTCACCCCCAGTCGCATTTGCAGGTCCCGCTCGGTACCCAGCAACTCGCCCACCGGCCAGCCCCGGCTCCTGATCTCCCGGAGCATGCCTTCGGCCACCCGTCGCCCGAGTTTCTGCCTGCCGGGCTGGGGATCCCTGTTTGTCTCGACACCGAGGTCGAGCTCGCCCAACTCGGCCGGGGGGTACGACGTGAAGAAGTCGTGCACCTCGGCGTGGGCCGCCGCGACGTCTCCCCGGGCGATGGCGCGCAGCAGCCGGTCGTGCGCGCCGCGGGCGCGCCGTACCGCGTTTCGTCCGGTCACCGCCGGCTGCCAGGACGCAAGTGCGGCATGCAGCACCAGCACCGCCGGCGGGTTCTCCCAGCACCGCAGGATCGCGGCGTGCAGGCCGACCGGTGACCAGTGGGCCGCTGCGGGCTGGTCAGCAATGCCGGCGCGTAGCTCCGCCACCACGGCGGCCGCGCCGGCGTCCATCGACCGCGCCAGGTCGCCGACCGCAGTAGCGAGCAATGCCGACCAGAGCTCGTGCAGGTGCTCGGGCCGAACTTGACCGTGCCACAGGAAGACCCGCACCGCGGCCGCGACACCTTCGATGCCCGGCGCGGTGATCACCAGGCCACCGCTGCGACCCTCGCGGGGGCGGACCAGCTGCCGGTCCTCCAGGATCCGGACCGCTTCCCGCACCGTCCCTCGGCCCACCGCGTAGCGATCCATCAGCACTGCCTCGGAGCCCAGTACCTCGCCGGCCGGCCAGCCCCGGCCGCTGATGTCGGCCTCTATCTCCCGGGCCACCCGCGCGGCGGACTTCATCGCCCCTCCTGCTCGAGCATTTCGAACAGGATACTAGTTTGTCCGCGCCGATGCCCGGTTCCGCCGCGCTCGTCGCCAGGTTTCGTGACCGAAAAGTTACTGCAGGTGCTTTACGGAGAAGGCGCGTTTCAGTACCGTGCCGCCGGCGCCGTGATCGGCGTCACATTCACGGGATGCGCAGTGCTCCCGTACAGCTGGTGAAGGAGTGGGCGCGTGCTGAGATTGAGCCGACCTGACCGGACAAGTGCTGGCCGCCGCAAGCGGGTTGCGGGAATCCGCGCCGGAGTGATCGTCGCCGCGGCGGCGGTCGCGCTAGCTGCCTGTGGCAGCAGCGGCGGTGGTTCCAGCAGCGAGCCCTCAACCGGTTCGGGGGGTGGCGGATCGGGATCGAGCGCCGGAGCGACCGGCACGCCGATCAAGATCGGCACCATCGGCCAGTATTCCGGTGTCGCGGGTGACACTTCCAAGGCGACCGCCGACACCCTGACGGCGTGGGCGAAATACGTCAACGCCCAGGGCGGCATCCACGGCCACCCGGTCCAGGTGATCGTGAAGGACGACCAGGCTGACGCGGCCAAGTCCGTCGCCATGGTCAAGGACCTGGTCGAGAACGACCACGTCGTCGCGCTGGTCGGCAACCACGAGTCCGGCCTGGACGCCGCGTGGGCCAAGTACATCGACAGCAAGAACGTCCCGGTGGTGGGCGGCGTCGCCACCGGCGCCACCTACAACACCGACCCGAACTTCTTCCCGATCGGCAACACCGGTGTCAACGGGGACCACGCGTATGCGAACGCCGCCAAGCTGTTCGGCAAGACGTCGTTCTCCGAGGTCTACTGCGCCGAGTTCCCGGCCTGCAAGCAAGCGGACAAACTGAGTTCGTACTACACGCAGCAGCTCGGCCTGCGGCACCCGACAGGTTTGGGCATCGCCGCTTCGGCGACCAGTTACGCGGCACAGTGCCAACAGATGAAGAACGACAATACCGAAGCGGTGTTCACCGCGAGCAGCCTGGACGTGTCGGAGCGGTTCATCCAGCAGTGCAAGTCACAGGGATACTCGCCGCTGTACATCGACAACCCGCAGAACTGGAAAGCGAACGCGACCAGCAATCCGGTCTGGGAGGGCGCGGTGCTCGCCTCGGATGCGCCACTGTGGTTCGGTGACGGACCCGGCACCGCGGAGTACCTCGCGGCGATGAAGCAGTACGCACCGGACGCGATCCTGAACGCCAGCGGTACCGCTGGCTGGATCTCCGGCCTGCTGTTCAAGGCCGCACTGGACAAGGCGTTCGACAACGGCGCCACCGGCGACGTCACCTCCCAGACCGTCTACGACGGCCTGTACGCGCTCGGCCCGAACTTCGACCTCGGTGGCATGGTCACCCCGGTCACCTACACCAAGGGCAAGCCGATGCAGCAAGGCCTGTGCGCCTGGTACGCGCAGGTTTCGGGCGGCAAGCTCACCGCCCCCAAGGGCTACAAGCCGATCTGCCTGACGGGTGTCAAGCCCTTCCCGCTCAGCTGATCGCAGCATTTCCCGATACGACGACGGTGACCCCGCGATATCGCGGGGTCACCGTCGTCGTCAAGGCGAATGCGTCTGCGTGGTGTCGTCCCGCGGAGTCGACGCGGGCGCCGATCAGGCGTCTTCCGCCGGGGCCGCTGTCACTGGAAGGGATCGACGGTAGAAGCAGGGACATGGCCGGAGGACCGCCCCGCTTCTCGGCTACCGCGAATGGGAAGTAGCTGGCTCTTGAGGCTGCCGGGGTGGCGGGCCTCACTGTCCCGCCGCAGATCGACGATGGTTCGGAGACCGAGACCTGCCATCTCGTCGAACTCCGACGGCCCGACCTCTCAGTACTCGCTCATTCACTCGTTGGGCGCCGAGACCGAGCCCGCGTAGCGTCCTCCATCGATGATCATCGTTTGCCCCGTCATGAAACCGGCTGCCTTCGAGGCGAGGAATACTGCCGCTCCGGCGATCTCGTCTGCCTCTCCGATCCTTTGCAAAGGGGTAAACTTCTGTCGCTCCTTGAGGAGGGTGGGGTTAGACCAGAGTGCCTTTGCGAAGTCCGTCTTGATAAGACCCGGCGCTATGCAATTCGCGCGGATACCCTTCGGGCCCCATTCCACCGCCAGGTTCCTTGCTAGCTGCAGTTCTGCTGCCTTAGAGACCTGATACACACCGAGAACATCGCTTCCGATAAAAGCCCCCAGGGCAGAAACAAATATTATCGAGCCGTCACGACGTTCCGCCATCTGGGGCAAGACCATGTTCGAGAGTAGGAATAAGCTTTTTAGGTTCGCGTTCATCACGTGATCCCAGGCCGTTTCAGGCAGGTCGATCGACGGTCCGAAGTACGGGTTCACTGCAGCATTGCATACCAGTACGTCGATCTTTCCCCAAGCAGCAATGGTGGCGTCGACCAACGCGACGAGGTCCTCCTTATCGGCAACATTGCAAGGCTGCGCCAAGGCTTGACCGCCAGCGCCTCTGACCTCATCGGCAACTCGTGCACACGCGTCCGCCTTGCGGCTAGAGATCACGACCTTCGCACCATGCTCAGCCATGCGGTGCGCGATAGCCCTTCCAATACCTCGCGTTGATCCAGTGATCACGGCCACTTTGCCAGACAAGTCAAACAATGAAGCGGTCCCGCTCTTCATCGAACCATCTCGCATCTCTTTCCTCCGTTACTGGTCCGTCCACGCATCGTCATGGGCCGCGCCACCCATTCCATACGCCCAGACGAGATCATTGCAATGCACGCGCCATGTGCCACGTCGCGTCAGCCAGTCCGCGGTAACGGGCTCCCGCCGCGAGTGCGTCCGCGTCGGCGGCATTACCGTCCATAGCGCGCCGCAGGATGCCAACGCGGATTGCCGCCATACGGAACATAGACAGGATGAGGAAGAACGACCAGTCCGTGACGTCGTCGTCGACGTACCTGCTATAGGCAGCAACGACCGCCTCCTCATCGGGAATCCCGAGAGCTCGATAGTCGACGTTGCCAAGCCCGCGTGGATCATCCGGTGGGAGGTGATAGCCAATGCAAAAGTAGGCGAGGTCGGCCAGCGGATGCCCGATGGTCGACAACTCCCAGTCGATGAGAGCCACGGCCTGCGGTGCAACCGGGTGGAAGATGAAGTTCCCGAGGCTGCAGTCGCCGTGTACGATCGAGGTGCGCTCACGGGTTGGCACATGCCGCTGCAACCAGGCGATGACGTTGTCCATCGCGGCGTTTTCCTCGACCTTGGTTTGCTCGTACTGACGCGACCAGCGGGACAGTGTCCGGGCGACGTAGCCGTCCGGACGCCCGTACTCACCCAGCCCGACGGAACGATGGTCGATGCGATGCAGCGTAGCCAGCGTCTTGACCGCTGCGTCATATATTGACGCCCGGTCAGCTGGTTCGATGCCCGGCAAATCACGCTTCGAGAACACCCGGCCGGGCACGTAGTCCATGATCACGAACGTCTGACCGATGACGCTCTCGTCCGTGCACAGTAGTCGCATCGCAGGCACCGGTACTTCGGTCGAGGACAGTGCACTCATGACCGCGTACTCGCGCTCGACCGCGTGTGCCGAAGGAGCGAGCTTCCCGGATGGCTTCTTGCGCAGAACGTAGGTATGGGTGCCCGCGTTGATGCGGTAGGTGGGGTTGGACTGACCGCCCTGAAACTGGCGAATTCGTACGTCACCGTCGAAGCCAGGCAGTCGCTCTCTCAGGTAGCGCGTGAGCGCCGCAACGTCGAACCGGTGGTTGGGAAGTATGTCGACAAGCGCTGGCATACCGGCCTCTTCGTTGATCATGGTCGTTCTGCCTGGTCCACCTATAGGCCTCTCACAGGTCGGCAATTTCGACTTCAAGCATGCCTGCATACTTGGCAATCGCGGCTTCTCGTCGCTTGACGAGGCTGTATTCAGGAAATAACTCAACAGTGGGCTGATAACCGGCGAAAACGCTTTTCGCTAGCGCCACCTTGTGTACCTCTGTCGGGCCATCAGCGAGCCCCATGTGGAAGGCGTCGAGCAGGCCCGCCCCTAGCGGCAGTTCGTTCGAAACCCCCAGCGATCCGTGAATTTGGATCGCTCTTGCGTAGACGTCGTGATACACACGTGGCATAAGAGCTTTGATGGCTGAGATGTCACCGCGGACCGCGGCGTAATCATTGTGGCGATCGATCCGCCACGCCGTACGGAGCAGCAACAGCCGGAACTGCTCGATTTCCAGCCACGAGTCGGCCACCATCGCCTGCACCATCTGCTTATCCGCCAGCCGCTCCCCCTGGGTGGTACGCGATAGCGCTCGCTCGCACATCATGTCGAAGGCAAGTTTCACCTTTCCGACAGTCCGCATCGCGTGATGTATCCGGCCGCCGCCGAGGCGCGTCTGCGCCACGGCAAACCCGCGACCCTGCTCACCCAGCAGGTGGTCGGCGGGAATCCGTACGTCGCGATAACGCATATAAGCGTGATGGCCGCCGCTACGCTCCATACCAGCAGTCACATTTCGGACTATTTCGATACCGGGCGTGTCAGCAGGGACGATGAACATCGACATCCGGCGAGAAGGCGGCTCCTCGGGGTCGGTGACCGCCATGACGATGAGGAAGGACGCGTAGCGAGCATTCGAAGAGAACCATTTTTCGCCGTTGATAAGCCACTCGTTACCGACCCTGGTTGCCCTGCAGGTAAAGACCTTGGGGTCAGCGCCACCTTGGGGTTCGGTCATCGAATAGCACGAAGCTATCTCGTTGTTGAGCAATGGCTCGAGGTATCGTTCCTTCTGTTCCGCCGTTCCGTAGCGCGCAAGGATCTCAGCATTTCCGGAGTCGGGCGCCTGGCAGCCAAAGACGACCGGCGCCATGAATGCCTGGCCGAGGATCTCGTTCATCAGGGCAAGCTTGAGTTGACCGAAACCTTGACCACCGAGCTCTGGATCGAGGTGACAGGCCCACAATCCCCGGCGCTTCACCTCGCTCTGCAGCGGCGGGACCAGGATCGCTCGGTTCGGGTCGCTGAAGTCGTTGTAGTGGTCGAAGACAAAGTCCAGTGGGGCGACTTCCTCACGGACGAATTGGGTTATCCAGTCGAGTTGCTCTTGGAATTTTGGCTCGGTTTCAAAATCCCACGGCATGCGCCCGCTCCCTTGTAGGTGCCACAGGTCATCGCTTCCAATCGGCGAGCAGGTCCGGGGCCAAGTCGACGAGAGAATTGGGATCCACCAGCAGGTGCTGTGTCGCGCCGAGGATGTCACGCATGCAGCGGCCCAGCGGACTGGGGTTTCGGAGCGAGTCCGAGCCGGCCCAGGTGTAACACCACCGCACGACATCCGCTGCCACCGTCGTGCCATACGTAGCAGCCTGCCGAAGCCGATGCTGCTCGCTCAAGGACGTCTTCCCGTTGCACGTCGCAGACGACAGCGCCGTTCCGACCATGTCGAAGAAGAAACACCTCGCTGCTTGCAGGCTCGCCTCCTTCTCGGCGAAGTCGTGCAGGAACAGCTGCTGATCGATGATTCCCGGGACGCCGGGACGCCGCTTGGAGTGGACGATCGTGGCGAGCTCCTCGAACGCCCGCAGCGCGATACCCAGGCCGACTGCTCCGTGGCCGATCGTTCCCAGCGGCATAAATCCGAGTTGGAAGAAAGGTTCGGAGCGCTGCGGCGGCGGGTTGCTCAGCGAATAGCCGAAGTCCTCTTCGACGTGCTGTTCGAGGATCTCATAGTCGAAGCTCCCAGTACCGCTCAGCCCCAGTACATCCCAGTTCCCGTTCAGCTCGACGGCGTCCCGAGGGACGTAGAATGCTCGGATGTCGGGACCGCCGGCGGGTGTGCGCCGGACTTCTCCGTTCTCCCGGACGAAGGCGCCGCCACCGACCCAGTCGGCGTTGGCGATTCCGCTCCCGAACTGGTAGCGACCGCCGAAGCGGTACCCGCCTGCGGCGGGCACCGCAGTTCCACGGGGAGCCAGCATCCCGGCGATGATCGGCGGTCCGTCGGCGAAGATCCGATCCACCGCACGCTTCGGTAAGAAGCCGGACGCATTCGTCGTCGCAGTCATATTTGCCATCAGCGTCCAGCCGATCGACCCGTCACCGCGAGCCACCTCCTCGACGACCCGGAGCGCGGTGACGATGTCCGCACCGCCGCCGCCCAGTTCGGCCGGTACCGCGACGGAAAACAGACCTGCTTCCTTCAGGGCGGTGAAGACCTTCTCGGTAAGCGCCCCAGCCTGCTCCACGGTCGCCGCCTGCTGCCTGACCAACGGCACGATGTCGCGCGTACGAGCCATCCACTGCTCGGATGAGTCGGTATCGCGTCCAACCTGTTCAACAGAAGACATGCATGCCGTCCTCCCAAGTCACGTCAACGGCCAGTGCCGATGCCCCTCGCCGAGCATCCTGTCTCATACCCGGACCACCCGGGCATCCTCGATGGCGCGCAGCACGCCCTCGAGTCCGTAAGAGAAGTGGTCTTCGGCCCGATGCAAGCCTGCCGCGCTTGCGCCACGTTGCACGTTGGCATGCGCAACGAGACTCCCCACCAGGAAGGAAACGAAGAATCCAATAGCGAGCCTTGCCTCGCTTTCGCTGAACCCCGCGTCACGAAAGGCGGCGTGGAAGAACGCGAAGTGCGGTTGGTTGACGACGTCATCTGGCCCGCGGCGTAGCAGGAACGGCACGGACCACGGGTGTGGCTTGACGGCACCCCACCATGACCACGCATAGGTCCTCATGGCGTCCGTCCACTTGCCGCCACCGACTTGTGGGGTCGGGATCCGCTCCATGAGCGCACCGGCGCACAGATCCAATATCTGCGTCTTGCCCTCCACGTGCCGGTACATCCCCGCCGCGGACCCACCCGTCCGGTCGGCGATGCTCTTCATCGTCAGTCCGGCCACCCCGTCGGCGGTCAAGATCTCTAGCGCGGCATCTACCAACTGCATGCGGAATTCCAATTTCCGCCGTGCGCGTGTGCCCGGGGATCTCGGCGCGGGCGCACGGTGCAGTTGTGTCATGAGGCTGAGACGTGACCTTCCCGGACGTCAAGTGCGAATGGGATTCGCACTTTAACACGCAAGGGCCTCCTTGTCGTGGCTCTGCCCCACTGTCGAAAGCGCCATTCTCAAGAGCGCTATGGTGGGCGTCCGAGGAAGGGGTTGATGTGACCACACTCAAGGACCAGACGGCGGTCGTCGGCGTGGGCGCCACGCCGTACTACCGGCGCGGCCAGTCGGTACCGCAGACCGAACTGTCGATGGCGTGCACAGCGATCCTCGCTGCACTCGAGGATGCCGGCTTGACGATCCAGGACCTGGACGGGTTCGCGATCTACTCGAGTTCCTGCGATCCGGCCGAGGTCGGCGCGACGCTAGGCGTGCCGGAAATCCGGTTCGCCGCCTCGCTCACTTCCGGTGGTGGCGGCGCCGCCGGTTCGCTCGGCTTGGCCGCAGCCGCGATCACCTCGGGCCAGGCCGAGGTCTGTGTCTCACTGATGACGCTGCAGCAAGCCACCAAGCGGCTGGGTGGATCCGAGGTCAACGGATCGATGCTGTTCACCGTCGGCGGTGGAGGTGGGTCCAATCCCTATGGCGGTAGCGGAATCCTGCCGAAGGCGGCTTTCACCGCGAACAGCGGCATGATCTCCCCCGGGCACAGCTTCGCGATGCTGGCGCAGCGGCACATGCACCTGTACGGCACCAAACGGGAGCACTTCGCCGAGGTCGCGATCACCGAGCGGGCCAACGCGATCCGGCGTCCCACCTCGCTGCGGACCGAGCCGCTGACCATGGACGACTACTTCAACGCCCGGATGATCAACGACCCGTTCTGCCTCTATGACTACACGATGGAGAGTGACGGCGCGGTCGCGGTGATCACCACCTCGGCGGCGCGGGCAAAGGACCTGCGGCAGCCGCCGGTGTACATCATGGGCTCGGCCAACGGCGGCATGGGTCGCTGGGGCAGCGCGCTGTTCCACTACTTCCAGATGCCGGACGAGTACTTCGCCTCCTCCGGACACCGGCCGGTCGCCAAGCGACTGTACGAGATGGCCGGGGTCGGGCCGGCAGACGTCGACGTCGCGCTGCTCTACGACCACTTCTCGGCGATGGTGCTGATGCAGCTGGAGGACTACGGGTTCTGCGGTATCGGCGAGAGCGGCCCGTTCGTCGCCGACGGGAACATCCGGTGGCCGGACGGCCGTATCCCGGTGAACACCCACGGCGGCAACCTGTCCGAGGCGTACATCATCGGCATGACGCACATCCGCGAGGCGGTGGAGCAGCTGCGCGGGGTCGCGGTCAATCAGGTCAAGGACGCGCAGATCGCGCTCGTTACCGGCGGACCGGCTGGCCTGCCGGTCAGCGGCACCCTGCTCAGGAGGGCATGATGGCAACTGTCACGCAAGGGGTCTGGCCCTCGTCTATCAACGACCCGTACGCCGACGAGACGACGCAGCCGTTCTGGGACGCTGCGCTCGCCGGCAAGTTGGTCGGCTACCGCTGTGACCACTGCGGCACGTTCGTACTGCCGCCCGCGCCGCGCTGCTTCTCCTGCCAGCACGACAGCTTCAGCTGGGTCGACCTACCGGGCACCGGTACCGTCTACTCCTTCACGATCGTCCGGCACCCGCTCGCGGCGGCGCTGCGCGACGCCGTCCCCTACGTGTCCGGTGTGATCGAGCTGGACGGGACCCAGGGCGCCGGCGCCCGGATGCTGCTGAACGTGGTCAACTGCGTACCGGAGGATGTCCGCATCGGCTCGCGGGGCAAGGTCGTCTTCGACAAGGTCAGCGACACCCTCGCGGTGCCGCGGTTCGGCCTCGACTAAACCAGCCACACGAGACCGGGAGCAGCGATGAAGGTGGGGCTGGTTCCTGCGTTCGCCGGCGGAGTGGTCGCGTCCGGCACGGACGCCGGGGCGTTCGTCCGTGCGGTCGAGACCAACGGATTCGAGTCGCTGTGGGTCGGTGAGCACATCGTGCTGCCGGTGCACCAGCGAGTGGCGTATCCCGGCGCACGCGAGGGTCTATCCGCCCCGTCGGACGCGCCGCTACCGGACCCGCTGGAGTGGCTCGCATTCGTGGCCGGCCGCAGCGACACCCTGTTGCTCGGGACGGCGATCCTGCTGGCGACGCTGCATCACCCGCTCACGCTGGCGAAGCGGGTCGCCACCCTGGATCAGCTCTCCGGCGGGCGGGTCCGCCTCGGGGTTGGAATCGGCTGGAACGAGCAGGAGTACGAGGCTGTCTCGGTCCCGTTCGCGCACCGTGGGGCGCGGCTGGAGGAGTACCTGGCGGCGCTGCGGGTGCTCTGGCGCGAGGACCAAGCGGAGTTCGCCGGAACGTTCGTCCGCTTCGAACCCGTGTACAGCTCGCCCAAACCGGTGGGCGGCTCGGTGCCGATCCTCATCGGCGGCAACAGCGAGGCCGCGGCCCGCCGTGCCGGCCGGATCGGCGACGGTTACTTCCCGTTCGAGCGCGACCAGGATCGGCTGACGAGCCTGGTCACCGTGATGCGTCGTGCCGCGACCGACGCCGGGCGCGACCCGGACACGATCGAGATCACCTCGCTGGGCAGCACCCGGCCCGATAGCGTGACCCGGTTGGTGCAGCTCGGCGTGCAGCGCATGATCGTGTTCCTGCCCGGCTCCGATGTGGCGGCTGTCGACGCGATCGGCGATCGCTGCCGGAGCGCGGGGGCGGACATGACCGGACCCGCGTCCTGAGTCACCAGCGGCGGGCGGAACGCGACATCCGCGGGCCGATCAGGGCTTCGTAGTGTTGCCGGCGTCGACGGTCAGCTGCAGGCCGGTGACGTACCGCGATTCGTCCGAGGCCAGCCAGCGGACCGCGTTCGACACGTCGCGTGGCTCGACGTAGTCGGCGATGGTGTTCATGGCGGCCAGCCCGAACAGCGGCTCTCGGGCGACGAGTTCCTCGAGCGAGCCACCCGGGGTGATCCCCGTCTCGGACACCCCGGTCGGGTGCACCGAGTTGACCCGGATCTTGTGCTTGCCCAGCTCGTTGGACAGCGCTCGGGTCAGTCCCACCACCCCGTGTTTGCTCGCGGTGTAGTGCGCGTAGCCGACGTGCCCGCGCAGCCCAGCGGCCGAACTGGTCAGAATCATCGAACCGCCGCCGCCGGCGATCAGGTGCGGGACGGTCACCCGCGCGGTGTTCCAGACACCCTTGAGGTTGACGTCCATGACGACGTCCCACGCTTCCTCCGACAGCTCCCAAGCCGGACCTCCGGACATCAGGCCGGCGTTCGCCACCACGATGTCCAGCCGCCCGAAGGTCTGCATTCCGGCGTCGACGGCGGCGCGGAGCTGGTCCGCGAACCGCACGTCGGCCTCCATCGCGATGCAGCGCCGTCCGGTCTTCTCGACCAGCGTCGCGGTCTCACGCAGGTCGTCGCTGGTGGCGAGCTCGTACGGGATGGCATCGCTGATCCGCTTGCAGACGTCCACGGCAACGATGTCCGCGCCGTCCTCTGCGAGCGCGACGGCATGCGAGCGCCCCTGCCCGCGGCCCGCTCCGGTGATGAACGCGACACGTCCGTCCAGTTGCCCCATGGACTCAGCCTCCTTCGGCGGGTTAACGGTGATCGTACGGGGCGTGTTCAGCGGACGGTGAAGCCGGCATCCAGCGGCCAGGAGATGCCGGTGATGAAGTGGGCCTCGTCCGAGGTCAGCCAGGCCACCGCGTTCGCGATGTCTTCGGCCTGCAGGATCGGGATCGGCAGCGCGTTCTGCATGCTCGACAGGGCCGGATCGTTGTTCTCGAACATCCGTTGCATCGACTCGTTCTGCGTCATCCCGCTGACCACGCCGGTCGGATGGATCGTGTTCACCCGAATCGAATGCTGGGCGAGGTCCAGTGCGAGCACCTGCATCAAACCGACCAGGCCGTGCTTGGCGGCGGAATATGCCTGTCCCCCGGCCAGCGGCGTACCGGTCCCCTTGATGCCTGCGGTCGAGCTGGTGATCACAATCGAGCCGCCGCGGCCGCCGTCGACCAAGGCGGGGATGGTGACCTCCGTGGTATTCCAGACACCGGTCAGGTTGGTCCCCACGACGTCGTCCCAGATCGCCCGCCGCTCGCCGCCCTCGCCGAGCCGGATGATCCCGGCGTTGGCCAGCACGATGTCCAGCCGCCCGAATTCGCGGTAGCCCTCTTCGAACGCGGCGCGCAGTTGGTCCTGGTTGCGCACGTCGGCCTGCCGGGCGACGATCCGCGCGCCTTCCGCCTCGACCAGCTTGACCGTCTCGGCGAGATCGTCCGGGGTGGCATTCGGGTAATCCATCGAGTCGATGTCGGCGCAGATATCCACGCCGATGATGTCCACCCCGGACCGAGCCTGCCGCACCGCGTGGGCACGACCCTGCCCCCGCGCCACACCCGTGATGAACGCGACCTTCCGTTCCACAGCAGCCATGTCGTCCTCCTGTCGTCGGTACTCCGGCGCACTGCTGTGCGGCCGGCTAGATGTCAGTTCGTCGTCACGAAGCCCGCCGCCGGCCCGGACGGTCCTTGCCAGCCTTCGGTGCATCCTGGGTGCAGCCGAGCCCACGCATGAACAACTTGACGGTGTGATCGCGGGCGGTGGCGAGCGAGACGGTCCGGTCCCCGAACAGCCGGGCGGACAAGTAACTGCAGACCAGGGCGTGCAGCGCGTACGAGTCCTCTTCCGGGTCGGCGTACGGGAACGAACCGTCTCGCAGGCCCTCCTCGAGCACCACCTGCACGGTCGCCCGTTGCTTGTCCATCTCCTCTTTGAAGACGTCGCTGAAACCCGGCACGCTCGAGGCCTCCACCGAGCTGAGTACCCGGGCTTTCGCCGCCTTGCGCGGGTTGTACGCGGCCTGCAGATACTCGTCGACCCAGGCGGCCAGTGCCTCGCTCGGCGTGGTCGCACGCGCCACCACGTCCTCGAGGCTGCGAGTAACGCGGACGCTGTCCGCGCGATACATGAACAGGATCAGGTCGTCCTTGGACGGGAAGTGCCGGTAGAACGCCCGGGTCGACAACCCGACGTGCTTGAGGATGTCGTGCACAGATGCGCCGTTCGGCTGCCCGGACCCGATCAGCTCGTAGGCCGCGTGGACAATCGCGTCCCGCTCCGCCAGGTAGCGCGCCGCCCGTTCCGGCGACGGGCGGCGCCGACGCACCTCACCCTCAGCCATCGCTGTGCAGTCTCCTCTGCCGTCAGTTGCCCCCGGCAACGGTCACGACATCGCCGGTCAGGTAGCTCGCCCCGTCCGACAGCAGGAAATGCACCACGTCGGCGATCTCCTCCGGCCGGCCGCCGCGCTGCATCGGGATCCGCGCGGCGATGGCGGCCCGCACCTCCGGCGGCAGCGTCTCGCCACGCTCGGTCACCACGTACCCGACCGCGATCGCATTGACCCGGATGCCCTGCGGCGCGAGCTCCAGCCCACAACCGCGGGTGAAGAAGTTGAGCGCTGCCTTGGACGTGCCGTACGCAAGCATGTCCGCCTCGGGCCGCGTGCCCGCGCCGGAGGAGATGTTCACGATGGCGCCTCCCCCGGCCTTCGCCATGGCGTCCTTGACGGCCCACGTCGTGTAGTAGGCGGCGTCGAGGTTGGTCGCCATCATCCGACGCCACCGCTCGACCGTGATCTCGTCCGTCTTCAGCAGCCGGGTGTAGGCGGCGTTGTTCACCAGCAGCGTGATCGGACCGAGGGCCGAGGAGATCTCGCCGACGAGCGCATCCACCGCCTCGGGATCGCTGACGTCGCCCTGCAAGGCAACCGCACGTCCCCCGGCGGCCTCGATCTCGGCGACCGTTGCCTTCGCGGCTTCGGCGCTGCTGCGGTAGTTGACCGCGACCTGCGCACCGGCGGCAGCGAGGCGTACCGCGATGGCGTGCCCGATGCCCTGTGCCGCACCTGTCACGAGCGCCACGCGCCCGTCGAACTCCCGGGTCGAACCGGCCGTTGCGTCTGCCCTCACGCTGCGCACTATACGCACGGAGCCGCATTCGCGAGAACAGTGATTTCGTTTACGGTGGGACGACGACAACGAATTGCCGTGGCCCGGACGAATCCCGGGTGTCGAAATCCGCTGGAGAACCCGTGTCCCGCATCTCGAACGCCGAAGTTCCCGACGATCTACCGATCGTCAACAACCTGGTTCGCACCGCGTACAACAACCCGGACATGTACCGCGGTTTCGCCAGCCTGTCCGGACGGGTCCATTCGACGTCACACCTGTCGGCGCGGCTGCGCGAGCTGGTCGTGCTGCGGACGGTCGCCCGGCTCGGCGCGACCTACGAATGGGCAAACCACGTGCCCGGCGCCCGGTCGGTCGGTGTCACCGACGACGAGATCCGGGCACTGCGGGACGGCAGCCTGAGCGGCTTCGACCCCGCCGAGGCTGCCGCGATCCGTTACGCCGAAGCGGTCGAAGACCGAGCTGTGGACCACGAACTCTGGGCTGCAACCCAAGCGCACTACAGTCCGGTCGAGCTGCTCGACCTCGCGATGCTGGTCGGGTTCTACGGACTGGCTTCGCGGGTCGTACTCGCGCTGGAGGTCCCGCTGGACGAGGGTACGTGCGGATTCGAGGCACCCTGACTTCGGGACCGATCCTGCCCGGCGACCTATCAGTACGCGGGTGCGCCCCAGTGCGCCGCGAGCTCATCGATGGTGCTGATGGTGGCGAGCATCGCCAGCGTGTTGCTGACTACCGCGTCGACGTAGTCTGCCGGGGAACCGCCGAGAGCATCGCGGGCGATGACGACGTCGAAGCCCTCCTCGGTCGCCTCGCCGGTGCACAGCGGGATCGAGACATTCGCCGAGACGCCGGCGAAGATGACGGTCTTGATCCCGGCGCGGCGCAGGTACGGGATCAGGTCTGTGTTGTGGGTCGGCATCAGGCCGTGCTGCCGCGAGAGCACCACGTCGGTGTCGGCGAGCAGTTCCGGCACCACGGCGGTACCGGGATGGCCGGGACCCCAGTCGGCGATCTGCGGGGTGAGCATCCGGTTGAGCGGCGCGGAGGTCGCGCCCCGGCCGCCACGCGAGCCGTCCGAGGTCGCGTGCGCAACCAGCACGCCGGCGGACCGGGCCGCGCCGGCGAGGCGGGCCAGCCGCTCGACCAGGTTGCCGAGTTCGGCGCGCAGGTTCGGCAGGATCGAATTCTCCCCGATTACGCCGGCCTGGCACTCGATGAAGACGACGGCAGTGCTGGCGGGTTCGCCCAACGGCTTCGGCA